>Ga0066372_10000007_pt1 | contig 69660 bp, 71 predicted proteins | sample Knorr_S15_td_250_FD_77011 | JGI IMG/M metagenome (GOLD analysis project Ga0066372, IMG submission 77011) | Marine microbial communities from Southern Atlantic Ocean transect - Knorr_S15_td_250_ad_251m_LV_A | ecosystem: Environmental > Aquatic > Marine > Oceanic | place: Southern Atlantic ocean... | reverse complement strand
GTCTCCCGTGCTCGGTTCCCGGTGTCGGTTCTGTGGGAACGGGGGGCCGACGACGATGTCGATCTGGCACACAGGATACAGGTTGGTTGTGGCCGAAACCAGAGCGGGGCGTGCGGAAACCACTCTGGGTGGCTTGTCCTGACCACGGGGCGTGGGGGTACGGTCGGCGGGCGATGACCCAGCCGGAGTCGGTACCCCCCGACGAATACCCAAGGACCGACGACATTCCGTCCGACGGGGTCCCCGTCCGTTCGGCGGCGACCCTGCTCCTGTTGGATGACCGACCCGACCTGCACGTCCTGACGCTGCGCCGCACCACGCGGTCCACCTTCGTGGCCGACCACACGCTCTTCCCTGGCGGCGCCCTCGACCCCGACGACGGCGACGCCCGCTGGCCGGACCTCGTTCGGGGTTGGACGCCTGCTTCTGCGGACGACGCACTCGGCACCGGGCCGGGGGCGTTGGCCTTCTGGATCGCCGCCGTGCGCGAGACCATCGAGGAGGTCGGCATCGCCGTCGGACTCGGCGGCGAAGTCGTCGCCCACCGCCACGACCTCGTTTCCGGCCGTTCCCGGCTCAGCGACCTGGTGGGGAACGACGGACTGGACCTCTCGGGAGTCCACCCGGTCGCCCGCTGGGTGACGCCGACGGGTGGCCTGAAGCGCTACGACACGTTCTTCTTCGTCGCCGCAGCACCGCTCGGCGCCGAACCCGTGGCCGACGGCACCGAGGCCGTCGCTGTCGACTGGATGCGGCCCACCGAGGCGCTCGAATGCTGGCAGGCCGGGGAGTTGACCATGATCAGCCCCACGATCTCGATGCTGCAGTGCCTCGAGGGATTCGGCACCACGGCCGAGGCACTGGCGGCTGCCGCCGTGGCGAACGGTGCCCCTCGCCGCCGGGCCAGGATCCTGGACGAGTCCAGCGACCTGGTGCGCTTCCCCGGTGATCCGGGCTACGAGGCGGTGGGCACGAGGGAGGCGCTCGGGTGGGTGTGGATCCCGTCGCATGAAGGGGGCTTCGGAACCCTGGAACCGTAGATTCCCCGTCGTGGGTTCTCCTTCCTTCGTTCCGATTCCGGTGCTGCGTCCGACCGACGCTGCCTACCGGGGTCCCCGGCGACTCCTCGGTCCGTGGACCGCCGATCGTCCCGGCGAGGTCGTCGGCGAAGGCCAGCCCAACGGTGGACGGCTCGGCGTCCAGGGTCCCGACCAGGGCTATGCTCTCCTGTTGGCCCGCACCCTGGTGTCGCGGCTGCACCTGGCCGCCGGCGAGCACCTCGACGACGTCGTTGTCGGCTGCGTAGGCGTCGCCCTGAAGCGGTCCGCCCTGTTCGGCCGGGCCCCGGTCCTCGCCGACCTCGAGGTGGCCTTCGGCCTCTTCGGATTCTTCGGTGATTCCCCATCGACTGCCCTGGTGGAGAAGCGGCGCGAGCTCTTCGCCGGTGTGGCGCACCACCATCACTACGCGGCGGCGCGTTCCATCGCCGACCTCGTGTCCGGGGACCTGCTCCGGCTGGCACCGGACGACGCAGCATCGCAGGGCCTGCCGGCCTGACCGGCCGGGCGCCCCCGACTGATCCCCGCTCCTGCCAGACTCCGTTGATGGAGGAACAGCCGACGTTTCCGCCAGAGGGGCCATCTAAAGGTCAGCCCAGGGGGCGCGCCCTCGACTCGGTCATGCCGATCGCGCTCTTCGTCGGGCTGAACCGCCTTGCAGGCCTGGGATGGGCCGTGCTGGGTGCCACGGTGTGGAGCATCAAGGCGGTCGTCGGCCGTCGTCGGCGCGGGGAGGCCGTCGGGAAGTTCCTGCCGATCCTCGTCGCCTACCTGGTGGTGCGCGGCATCATCGGAATCCTGACCGACTCGGATGCCGTCTACTTCGGCATCGGCATCGGCACGAAGGCCTGCATCGGCGTCGCCCTGATCGTCACCTCGTTGGCCGGCCGGCCCTTCCTCGGTCGGGTGCTTCACCTGGCCCTGCCCATCGACCGAACGACCCGTGTGCACCCGGCCTACCTGCGGACGACCTCGCGATTGACCGTGGCGCTGGGCGTCTGGCAGTTGATCACCTCGACCTGGGACATCTGGCTGTTCAGGCAGACCTCGACCGACGGCTACGTGCTCATCCGGGCGCTGGTCGGCTGGCCGACAGGGATCCTGTTGACCCTCCTCGGGTTCTGGTACGCCGACCGGGCGCTGCGGGCCGTCCCCGACTTTCCGGGCCTGATGCATCTGCTCGAGGAACAGGACGAGCGTCGCCGGAAGGGTTGATCGGCGACTGCCCCGGGTGCGGCTCGTCCGACCTGATGGGCGAACATGGATGCATGGCAGACGGAGCACTCGAGGGGCAGGGCGTCCTCGTCACAGGTGGGGGCACCGGCATCGGCCGGGCCTGCGCAGCGGCGTTGGCTGCGGACGGAGCCGTCGTCACGATCTGTGGGCGGACCGAGGCGACGTTGGCCGAGTCGCAGGAGGTCATCGAGCCCGGCCACGGGGGAAGCGTCGGGTACGTCGTCGCCGACGTGACCGACGAGGGCTCGGTGCAGGTGGCGGTCGGGGCAGCCGTCGAGGCGGCGGGCAACCTGGCCGGGGTCGTGGCCAACGCCGGGGGCGGTGGCGGCATGGGGCCGTACCACGTCCAGGACACCGACGAGTTCCTTCGGGTCCTGCACCTCAACGTGCTCGGCACGATGCTGTGCGTCAAGCACGCCGTGCCGCACCTGGTCGCCAACGGTGGCGGCTCTGTCGTCGGGATGTCGTCGATCGCTGGACACGTCACGCATCCGAACTTCGGCGCCTACCCGGTGGCCAAGGCCGGCATCGAGCAGATGATGCGCAACGCAGCCGACGAGTTCGGACGCTCGAACGTCCGGTTCAATGCCGTGCGGCCCGGCTTCATCGCCACCGAGATCATGAGCATGATCCCCACCGACAGCGACGTGTACGACAGTTACGTCCGCAACACTCCGATGGGCGACGTCGGGCAACCGGAGGACGTCGGGAACCTGGTCCGGTTCCTGATCGGCCCCGAGTCCCGCTGGATCACCGGCACCTGCATCAACGTCGACGGCGGCAACGCCCTGCGGGCTGGCCCCGACTTCTCGCAGTTCGTGGCACCCTCCCTCGGCGACGACGTCATGTCCGGCAACCTGCCCGACTGACCGGACGGCTCAGGCCGGGTCGACCACCAGGTGGGCCTCGCGGAGGCCGTAGACGAAGGCGTTCGGCATCTCGACCGGCTCAGTGCCGGGAGCCAGGCGAGGGTTGCGGAAGCGCCGGGAGAACTCCTCGAAGAAGATCCGAATCTCGAGCCGGGCCAGCGCCGCCCCCAGGCAGAAGTGGGTGCCGTTGCCGAAGGCCAGGTGGTGGTTGGGGTCCCTGGTGACGTCGAACGACTCGGGGTCCGCGAATTGGGCCGGGTCGCGGTTGGCCGACGAGTACATGAGCAGCACCTGCTCGCCGGCGCCGACGGTCACGCCGCCGATCTCGATGTCCTCGGTCGCCACCCGGCACATGTTGTGGATCGGGGTGACCCATCGGATGAACTCCTCGGTCGCCACGACCGGGTCGGCGCCATCGACGAGCGCCTGGAACTGGTCGGGGTACCGGGTCAACTCGACGAGCGTGCGAGCGATCACCGTGCGGGTCGTCTCGGCTCCGCCGTCGAGCAGCAGGAGGCAGTCGGAGATGATCTCGTCGAGGCCGAACGGGTAGTCGGCGAGACCCTCGACCTCCCGGTCGACCCAGACGTCCATGACCGTGTCGACCGGACAGCCGCCGCCCGAACGCTCGGACTTCGTCGACTCGTAGACGTTCATGCAGGCCTCGGCAAACTCGAAGACCGCCATCACACCGTCCTCGTCGTGGTAGCGGGGGCCGCCACCGAGGGCGATGGTGCGCTCTGACCACTCCTTGAGTTGCGGCCAGGACTCGTGGGGGAAGCCCAGCAGCAGCCCGATCATCTGGGCCGGCAGCGGCGCTGCCAGCTGCGAAATGACCTCGGCCTCGCCGTTCTCGGCCAGGACGTCCAGCAGGCCGGTGACGACGCCGCGCACGTGGTCCTCCCAGTTGCCGGCGGCCCGCGGCGTGAAGCGCCGGGAAACCAGGTTGCGGCGCACCGTGTGGTGCGGGTCATCGAGGGCGATGATCGAGGCGTCGGCCGGAATGTTGGGCCGATAACCGCCCTTTTCGTTGCCCGAGTTGGTGAACCGGAACTTGTCGCGCTCGACCTTGATGATGTCGTCGTAGCGGGACACGCCCCAGAGTTCGTTGACCTCGTCCCAGTAGAAGGGCTCATGGTCCCGCATCCAGGCATAGGTCGGGTACGGGTCGTTTACGTAGAAGTCGCCGTCAAGCAGGTCGAGGGCCGGCCGGTCGGGGGAGGGTCGGAGGGGGTTCGCCACAGCCGGATCGTAGGTCCACGGTCTCGGGCGACTACAACCGTGGTCGAAGGTCGCATTGATCGGGAGGAGTGCCAGGGTGCGAGCCGTGCGGACCGTGGACGGGGAGTTCACAGTCGTCGAGGTCGACGAGCCCGATCCGTCCGACAGCGAGGTCGTCGTCGACATCGCCTCCTCGGGGATCTGTGGCTCGGACCTGCACCTGCAGGGCTTCGGCATCCCGGTCACGTTCGGCCACGAGTGCGCCGGCCACCTCGCCGACGGCACACCCGTGGCGATCCAGCCCCTCATGCACTGCGGGGCCTGTGACCGCTGCCTCGACGACCAGACCCACCTCTGCCGCAACGGCAGCGGCACCATGTACGGCATCGCCCGCGACGGCGGCATGGCCGACCGACTGGTCGTCGACTCGTCCTGCCTCATCCCCCTGCCCGACGGCGTGCGCGTCGCCGACGCCTGCCTCGTCGAACCGCTGGCTGTTGCCCAGCACGCCGCAAATTCGGCCGGCGCAGAGCCGGGCCAGCGGGTGCTCGTCGTCGGTGGCGGCATGATCGGCCTGGCCTGCGTGGCGACGTTCCGTGCCGCCGGCGCCGACGTCGACCTCTCGGCCCGCCACGACCACCAGGTCGCCGCCGGCGAGCGCCTGGGCGCCGGCACCGCCGCGTCGGGCGAGTACGACATCGTGGTCGATGCTGCCGGCACCGGGAGCGCCGTCGCCATGGCCCTCGACCATGCCCGGCCCGGCGCCGTGCTTTCGGTACCCGCCGTCTACTGGGAACCGCTGACCATCCCGAACGCCACGACCTTCGTGGTCAAGGAGGTCAGGATGCAGCCCTCGTACACCTACGGGCACCACCACGGGGTGCGCGAGGTCGACGAGGCGGCGGCCCTGCTGGGTGCCTGCCCGGAACTCGCCGAGGCGGTGATCACGCACCGGTTCGGCCTGGACGACGCCCCCGAAGCCTTCCGGGTGGCCGCCGACCGGGCAGCCGGCGCCATCAAGGTGGTGTTGGAGCCCTAGGCGAGCACCACCATCTCGAAGCGACTGGGCCGACGGAAGACCTCCTCGGCGAGCGGCCGGAACTCCTCGAGCGGGAGGTCGTCGTAGGCGGGGTCGAAGCAGTTCTGGTCGTACTCGTGACAGAAGGCCGAGCAGTCATCGAACCACTGGTGTTCCCGGAAGGCCTCCCGTGCATCCCGGTCGCCACCGAGGTGGTGGAAGTAGTAGTACCCCTGGAACACGCCGTGGTGCCGGATGATCCAGTGGGTCCGGTCCGACACGTATGGCTTGATGATGTCGGCGGCCACGGCCGAGTGGTTGGCGGGGGCGACCATGTCGCCGACATCGTGGAGCAGCGCCGCCACGACCATCTCGGTGTCCTCGCCGTTGCGCAGCGCCCGGGAGGCGCTCTGGAGCGAATGCCGGTAGCGGTCGACCTGATAGCCGAAGCGGGGTCCCTCCATCGAGCGGAGTAGGCCGAAGAGGTGGTCGGTCAGCGAGTCGTGGACGTGGCGCTTGAAGGTGGCGATCGACTCGAGGTAGTCGTCGGCCGTGCCGTCCTCCATGAGGGTCCAGTCGAAGGTACGTGGTGACGTGGGGTCCATGCCCGCGCAGTTTGGCACGGCGGTACCGACCGTGGACAGTCCCGGGGCTAGGTTCCGCGGCGACGGGAGGTCCGATGCAGCCCTACGACGAGTTCTCGATGCTGGCCGACAATGCCGCTGAGGCCGAACTGGCCTGGGAAGGTCCGCCTCCGGTCGAACGGCTCGAGGTGGAGGGTCCCGCCGGCCTGGCCGTGAGCGCCATCCTGTGGGGGACCGGGGCGCCCGAACTGGTGCTGCTGCACGGCGGGGCGCAGAACGCCCACACCTGGGACACGGTCGCCCTCGCCCTCGGGCGGTCGCTGCTGGCGATCGACCTGCCTGGACACGGCCACTCCGACTGGAGACCGCAGAAGGACTACACACCGCAGGTGCTGGCCGCCGAGGTTGCCCGGGTTGTCGAGATCCATGCCCCCGGGGCCGAGGCGGTCGTCGGTATGTCGCTCGGAGGCCTGACGGCGCTGTGCCTGGCGACCGACCGTCCGGACCTGGTGCGACGGCTCGGACTGGTCGACATCACCCCCGGCACCGACCACGCCAAGGCCGAGCCGATCATCAACTTCGTGTCGGGGCCCGCACACTTTGACGACTTCGATGCCATCCTCGCCCACACCGTCGAGCACAACCCCACCCGATCCGAGTCGTCGCTGCGGCGTGGCGTCCTGCACAACGCCTGCGAACAGGAGGACGGCTCGTGGTCATGGCGCTGGGATCCGATGCGCGACTGGAAGACCGGGGAGAAGCCGAAGGAGAAGGCGCCCGACTTCGGCGCCCTCTGGGACCGGGTCTCGTTGCTGGCGGGTCCCGTCCACCTGTGGCTGGGCGGGGCATGGAGCGTCGTCGGCGACGAGGACGCCGAGGAGTTCCGGCGCCGGCAGCCCGACGTGTCGGTCACGACGGTCGAGGGCGCCGGCCACAGCATCCAGGGTGACCGCCCCCTGGACCTGGTGGCGCTGATCGAGGGGCTGCTGGCTGAGCCTGCCTAAAGGCTCTCGATGCGGCGGTAGCCCTCGGCGAGGGGGACGTCGAAGCGCTGCCCCACTTCGGCAAGTTCAGCGAGGATCCCGGCGCGGAAGGCCCCGGCCTGCGAGCCGTCGGCGTCGGCACCTATGCCCATGGTCGAGAGGTGCTGTGAGCGGTGCGCCAGCAGCGCCGCCACCTTGGCTGCGGCTGCCACCTCGTCGACCGGTTCGGCGTGGTTCGGTTCCTCGGTGTCGAACAGCAGCAGCTCGGCGGGACGGTGGTGGGCGAGGCCGGAGTCGGTCAGGAAGTGCGGGTCGCGGGCGGCCACCACACCGTCGGTGACGAGGAAGCCCGCCGCCCGGTGGTCGGGGTGAAGCCGCCAGCGCCGCCACGGGTCGTGGCCGAGGAGCACGTCGGGTCGAATCCGTCGGATCCATGCCGCCACCTCGTGGGCCGTGGCACGGTCGGCGTCGAGTTCGCCGTCGACTCGGTCGAGGAAGGCCACCTCGCCGGTCGCTCCGAGCCGCTCGATGGCGGCGCCCTGCTCGTCGCGTCGGGTGGCGACCAGCCGGGACGGATCCTCGTCCACGTCCCAACTGCCCTTCGAGCCGTCGGTGCACACGAGGATGTGGACCTCGCAACCGGAGGCGGTCCAGCTTGCGAGCGTGGCTCCGGCGTACAGCTCGACATCGTCCGGGTGGGCACCGACCGCGAGGGCGCGGCCGGGCACCGCCAGTCCGGTCACGTCGACGTCTGGAACTCGAGGTCGGCGGGCTCGTCCACGTCCCAGCCCAGGTCCGGGTCGGGGAGGCTGCGCCACGCAAGGCCCAGGCGTTGCGCCTCGGCGACGTGGCGGGCATGGGAGCCCGGCCCGTAGGCGAACCGGAAGCCGACATCGACCGGGACCACGGCCACGGGCGTGCCGTCGCCGTGCCGGTCGGGCACGAGCGTGACCCCGTCGAAGTCGGCACAGCGGGCGAGGTCGGTGGCCCGGGGCAGGTCACCGTGGGCGACGATCACCCGATCGAAGCCGCCGACGGCCAGCGCGGCGATGCCGGCGTGGACCGCCCGGTCGAGGCCGGGCCCGTCGACCCGGATCACGGTCGCTCCGAGCCCCTCCGCCCAGTCGGCGACCTGGTCGTCGTCGCACACCACCGCCACGGGAAGTGGCGCTGCTGCGGCGATCACCGTCTCGGCCATCCGGCGGGCGAGGTCGGCCCGCTCGCCCGCATCGAGGACCGGTGACAGGCGTGCCTTGGCGCCGCGGAACGCCTTGAGCGGGATCAGTACGGCCGTCTGCACCCGGAGAGTCTATGGGCGGGCCACCCCGCCGGAATCCGTCGGCGCCCTAGGCTCGCCCACATGACGACTCGGGCGGCCGTGATCGGTGCAGGCTCCTGGGGTACGACCGTTGCCTCGCTGCTCGCCCCCCGGGTGTCGACCGTGCTGTGGTCCCGCCGCCCCGACGTGGTCTCCGACATCGCCGAAGGGCACGGCAACCAGCGCTACCTCGCCGGCTTCGACCTGGCCGGAGAGTTGGAGGCCACCGCCGACATCGCCGAGGCCGTCTCGGGTGCCGACGTGGTGGTGGTCGGCGTGCCGACGCACGGGTTCCGCGAGACGCTCGCCGCCGCCGTACCGGCCATCGGCGCCAACGTGCCGGTGGTCAGCCTCGCCAAGGGCTTCGAGCAGGGCACCCGCCTGCGCATGACCCAGGTGGCCGCCGAGTTGCTTCCGGGCCATCCGGTCGGCGTGCTCAGCGGCCCCAACCTCGCCAAGGAGATCCTCGACGGTCGGGCGGCGGCGACGGTCGTTGCCTGCTCCGACGCCGGCGTCGCCGAGACGCTCCAGGAACTGCTGGCCTCCGACCGCATGCGCGTCTACACGAACGACGACGTCGTCGGCTGCGAGGTCGGCGGCGCCGTCAAGAACGTGATCGCCCTCGCCGCCGGGATGGCCGAGGGCCTCGAGACCGGCGACAACGCCCGGGCCGCCCTCATCACCCGCGGCCTGGCCGAACTGACCCGCCTGGGCGAGGCTCTCGGTGGCGACCCCCGGACCCTGGCGGGCCTGGCGGGCCTGGGCGACGTCCTCGTCACGTGCATGAGCCCGCAAAGCCGCAACCGTTGGGTCGGCGAACAGGTTGGGCGGGGCCGTCCGCCGGCTGAGGTGTTGGCTGGGATGGACCAGGTGGCCGAGGGGGTCCGCACCGCCGGCGTCGTCTGCGAACTCGCCGCCGAGGCCGGCATCGAGATGCCCATCGCCGAAGGGGTGCGGGCCGTCATCGACGGTGGCCGGCCCCCCGTGGAGGTCTGGGCTGCGCTCATGGCCCGACGGGCCCGCCCCGAGGTCGACTGAGCATGGGCCTGCTCGACCGGTTTCGGTCGCCGCGCGTCCCGATGACTCCCTCGCTCCCACCGGTGGGCACCCGGGTCGGGACCGACGACGGCTTCTGTGCCGTGGTCGACGGCTCGGCGGTCGTCCACCTGCCCGATCGACCCGTGCGGGTCGGTTGGTGGATCGGCGCCGACGACCGCTGGTATGACCCGTCCGCCGAACGGGCGGTGCGCCAGGTCCGTCCGGGTCCGGTGCCCGTGCTCGAGACCCGCCTGCGGGTGGCCGGTGGCGACATCCTGGCGACCACCTGGGCGGCGATCGGCGACGGTCCGGCGGTCGTCGTCGAGTTGGCGAACGAGACGCCGGTTCCGGTGGCGGTGGCGATCACCGTCGACGGCGACATCCGGAACCTCGCCGTAGAGGGTTGTCGGCTGGTTGCCGACGGCGTGGTCGCCTGTGCGGCCGATCGCGACGCAGGGCGCTTCGCCCTTGTCGACGGGTCGGCCGACCTCTGGTCGGTCGTGACCAGCGGTGGTGCCGGCCAGGCGGCACCCGATCCGGTGTCGAGCCACGATGGGGGAACGGCCGGTGCCCTGATCGTGCCCCTGCTGCACCGCCAGTCGCTCCGGTTCGTCGTGCCGGGTGGCGACCCCTCACTGTTTCCCGGGCCCGACCGGATCGCAGCCGGCTGGGCCACCCGGCTGGAGCAGGCGACGCGTGTGGAACTACCCGACGAGGCGTTGAGCGCCTCTGCGTCGACCGGGCTGGTCGACCTTCTCCTCGCCGAGCCGACTCCCGACGTGGCCGTGCAGTTGGCCGCCTGGGGGCTGCTGCGCGATGCCGTCGACCGGATCGCCGCACACCATCGGGATGACCCGGCTGGGTGGTTGCGTGCGGCCGCCACCTGCTGGGACCTCCATCGTCGGCCGGACCCCTTCGCCGACCTCCCCCTCGAGGCGCTCGTCGCCTCCGGCACTGCAGCCGCATCCGAGCCGGGTGCCGCCGGCCGCCTCGCCGGCCTCTTCGCCGCCCGGGGCGACGCCCGCGCCTCCGCAGACGCTGAGTCGCTCTCCGGGCCGGTGGCGGATCCGGATGGCTCGATGTGGGACCTGGCCCGACGGCTGGCGGCACCGCAGGGCGACGGCCTGACCCTGCTCGGGGAGGTCCCGTCATCCTGGTTCGGGCAGCCCGTCGAGGTGCACGGTCTACCCACCACCTACGGAATGCTGTCGTACGGGATCCGCTGGCACGGAGAGCGCCCAGCGCTGCTCTGGGAGCTCGACCCACACGACGACAGGCTGTTCCGGCTCACGGTGCCCGGGCTGGACCCCGACTTCTCGTCCACCGAGTCGACCGGCGAGGCACTGCTGGCGGCGCTGGTGCCTCCCTCAACCGGGCTACCGCCGGATTCGGCCAGCTTTTCCTAGCAGCGGTTGCACAGGGCCAGCAGCAGCCCGGCTGTCGCCACGACCCGCAATCGCCGGGGCGCCTCCACCTGCCGGAACACCCCCAGGTCGGCGGGCTCCGGGGCGTGGACGGCACCCGGTCGCCGGCCCCGCACCGAGCTGAAGCCGCCGATCGTCAGGATCGAACCGGCCGACCCGATCGACAGGATCGAACCGGCCGACCCGATCGACAGGATCGAACCGGCACTGCCGACCGAGAGGATCGAACCGACCGAGCCCACGGAAAGGATCGAGGCGGCCGAGCCGGCGGAAAGGATGGACCCGACCGACCCGGCGGACCGGATGCTCGTTCTGCGTGCAGCCATCGCTCTGGAGCCTACGACGGGTCCGCCGAACGGATCGGCGACCGGTCATAGGGTCGCGACATGGGTAGTCGTTCGAAGATGCGCAAGGCGCTGCAGGGCAAGGCACCCGGCCTCGCCTTCGAGCGGCGCCTCTGGGCCGCCGGACACGGGTTCATCGCCGGACTCGACGAGGTCGGGAGAGGATCATGGGCCGGGCCGCTCACCGTCGGCGCAGTTGTGGTGGACCGGGAGCGGCGCATCACCGGCGTGCGCGACTCGAAGATGCTCACCGAACCCGAGCGGGAAGCCCTCTACGATCGGATCACCGGCTGGGCCGTCGCCTGGTCGATCGGCCACGCCTCCAACGACGAGTGCGATGACCTCGGCATGTCGGCCGCCCAACGCCTGGCTGCACGACGGGCGCTCGACGGGCTCGTCATCCATGTCGACCACGTACTGCTCGACGGTAGTTGGGACTTCGTCGGCGGCGGCATCGCCACGCCGATCGTTCGGGGTGACCAGCGCAGCCTGTCGATCGCCGCCGCCTCCGTCGTCGCCAAGGTCACCCGGGACCGGATCCTCCGGGAGGCCGCCACCCGGTACCCGGCCTACGCCTTCGCCGACAACAAGGGGTACCCGGCACCAGCGCACCGAGAAGCCCTCGCCGCCCACGGTGCGACCGACTACCACCGGCGGTCCTGGTCGTTCATGGACGGGCTCCCCGGCCCAATGCGCGCTGTGTGACCCGTTTCTGGCGGGTCTCGCTAGGTTGCCTCCCCGTGCAACGGGTCACCCGGCTGCTGGCCGTCCTCATCGCCTGGACCATCGTGGTCTGGGTCGGGCGCGTCCGGAACATCCTCGCCGACGACTCCCTGACGTCGGTCGATCGCTCCTGGCGCCTTGTCGTGGCCGGCGTCTTCCTCGGCTTCGCCGGCATCTCCATTGCGGTGATGGCCGGCTGGTTGAAGCAGCACCCGGTCGGATCCACCCGACTCGTCGCCATCTTCTGCCTCTGGACCGCGGCCTTCTGGGCGGTGCGCTGGTTCGGCATGGTGTTCGGCGACCACGACGCCCGCTTCAAGCTGGTCCACTCGGCGCTGGCGCTCGTTTCGGTCGTCCTGGCGCTGCGACTCCACCGCCTCGACCGCGACGCCGCACGCCACATGGTCCCCCGACAGCCCCCTCGTGAGGACCGGGGCGGGCCCGTCCACGACCGCTAGCCTGCGCCGCCATGGGCCAGCCGATCACCGTCGTCGAGAAGCCGTCCTCCCGTGAGGGCATCGTCCGCTACGAGATCAACCGCAGCCTCACCGGCATGGGCCACGAGCGCTACGCGGCCGGCGACGAGGTCACGGGTGACGCTCCGGCCGACGAACTGGCCCGTCGCCTGTTCGCCCTCGGCGGCATCGTCGGCGTGCACGTCAACGCCAACATGGTCACCGTCGAACTGGTCGACCACGGCACCGAGGGCATCGTCGACGTGATCGCCGACCTCCACCTGTACTACGTCGAGGGCGTCGACGTGCCCACCGAGGAGGACTTCGCCACCGAGGCGGAGTGAATCCTCCGACCGGGCCCGGGGGGGTTTCGAGCGTCGGCGTCGGTCCCCATCCCGAACCCTGGCCGGACGACCCGCGCCTGGACCCCGACCTGCTCGCCGATGGCGACCGGCGCAACGTGGTCGACCGCTACCGCTACTGGCGGGTCGAGGCGATCGTCGCCGACCTGGACACCCGACGGCACCCGTTCCACGTGGCCATCGAGAACTGGGAGCACGACCTCAACATCGGCACCGTCGTGCGCAACGCCAATGCGTTCCTCGCCGCCGCCGTGCACATCGTCGGACGGCGGCGCTGGAACCGGCGCGGGGCGATGGTCACCGACCGCTACCAGCACGTCCACCACCACCCCACGGTCGACGATCTGCTGGCCTGGGCGGCGGGGGAGGGTCTGGCGATCGTCGGGATCGACAACCTGCCGGGCGCCGTGCCGATCGACGACGCCGACCTACCCGAACGGTGTGTGCTGTTGTTCGGACAGGAGGGTCCGGGACTCTCGGCCGCCGCCAGGGAAGCGGCGTCGTTGATGTGCTCGATCCCGCAGTACGGCTCGACGCGTTCCATCAACGCCGGGGTCGCCTCGGGCATCGCCATGCACGCCTGGGTCCGGACCCATGCCGCACCGCCACCCGCCGAGGGGTGACAAAGCTCTCTGGGGAGGTCCATGGACTTCTCGCTACCCTCGGGCGTGTCCTTATCGCCGGACCTGGAGTCAGGCCCGTGGGAATCCTTGGGAGATGTGTCCTGGTCGCTCTGGCCGTCCTCGCGGGCGCATGCGGTAGCGGAGAGGGCGGCGATCAATCGTCGACGACCACTGCCGATCACGACCATGACCACGAGGTGATGGAGGGCATTGCCCTCGACGGCCTGGACCATCCGCCGACCGTCGAAGTGGCCGCCGAGTCCGACGGAGCAGGCAACGTCGTGGTGGCCGTCACGCTGACCGGAATCGAGCTCGTCCCCGCCGATCCGCCTGGGGACCATCAGCCCGGCCAGGGCCACCTGCACATCTCCGTCGATGGCGAGACTGTGGCCATGACGTCCCATGCCGTCCACTACCTGACGGGCCTCGCCGACGGCCACCATGAGGTTGCAGTCAGGTTGTCGGCCAACGACCACCGCGACTACCTGTTCGGGGGTTCCCCGATCGGGGATTCAACCATGGTGATGGTCACGGGTGGCACGGTGCCGAAGGCTCCCGACCTGGTATTCGCCGTCGAGGTGTCTGACGGAACCGTCGTCGGCGGGGTGCAGCGCTTCGAGGCGATGGTGGGAGACCTGATTGAGATATCGGTGACAAGCGATGTCGACGACGAGGTGCACCTGCACGCCTATGACATGACCGTCCACCTGCACGCAGGCAGCACTACCACCCTGCTGGTGGAAGGCACGATCCCCGGGGTGTTCGAGGCCGAACTGCACGGGGCCGGTTACCGCGTCTTCGAACTCCAGGTGTCGTGACACCACCCGCCGAGTTGGTCCTCCTGGCCCACGGCGTTGGTGGACGTAGCGATCTGCCCATCCCCGAGTGGCGGGCAGCATGGGGCGCCGTCGTCATTTTGGCCCTTTCCTTCGCTGTACTCGGAAGGCTCTGGCCGAAGGCCCTCCTCCGTAACGCCGCCGAGGGTCGCCACCTTGGAATCGGCGCCGACCGTTTGGCCCGACTGCTTGGGGTAGTCGCCGTGGTCGTCGGGACGGTCCTGTCCACGGTCGTGCTATCGGCTGGCTTGGTCGGACCCGACACGAACGTATCGAACATCGCCCCCGTGACCGTCTACGTGATCTTTTGGGTCGGAGTGCCACTCTCGTCCGCCCTGCTGGGGGACATCTGGCGGGCGTTCAGTCCCTGGGAGGCCCTGGGTCGGCTCGTGGAGGCGCCCACTCGGGTCTTGCGGCCGGTGCCGGGCTTGGTCGGTGCCGGCTGGCCGGCACTGATTCCGGTCGGCGCCTTCCTCTGGCTCGAGCTGGCCTACCACGACGGCGCCCGTCCTCGGGTTCTCGCCTGGGCAGGCATTACCTACACGGTCTGCCTCCTGGCGCTGGCCCGACGGTCCGGTTGGGGCGTGGCCAGGCGGTCGGAGGGTTTCGGCGTGCTGTTCGGTGCCGTGGGGGCGGTGTCGCCCCTGTACCGCAGCGACGGGCGACTGCGGATCCGGCCCCCGTTCTCGGGCCTGGCACGACTCGAAACGCCTGCTCCGGTCGTGGCGATCCTGCTTATGGCGATTGGCGGCACGGCATTTGACGGTTTTTCCCGCACCCGCTTCTGGGGCGACATCCTGACTGGACGGTCCGGCTGGGAGGCGACGATCGTGAACACGGTCGGCCTGGCCTGGATCGTTCTGCTCGTTGGCCTCGCCTACCACCTGGCCTGCCGTGTCGGTGGACGGGTCACCGGCGATCAAAATCCAGCTGAGCGCTTCGGCGCCAGTCTCGTTCCGATTCTCCTCGGCTACTCCGTGGCGCACTACTTCTCACTGCTCTTGCTGGAGGGCCAGGCCTTCCGATCCCTACTCTCGGACCCGTACGGACTCGGGTGGAACCTGTTCGGCACCCTCGGTGATCCGATCCACTGGACGTTGGTGTCCACGACGGTGGTGGGGTGGGTCCAACTGGTGGCCATTGTCGTGGGACACATGGCCGCGGTCGTAGCCGCCCACGATCGGGCGGTCGAGGCGTGGTCGCCGACCAAGGCGATTCGGAGCCAGTACCCGATGCTGGTGGTGATGGTTGCCTACACGATGGCAGCGTTGGTGCTGGTCGCCGGTTGATCTGCCCTTGCCAGTATCGAACGTATGTTCGATACTGAGTGGATGGGACTACCGGACGGCCACGCATCCACGCTTCCCGACGACCTGTCGACCGAGGGGTGTGCCCCCGCCCCGCGTTCCCGACCACGGTCCCTCGCCGAGGCGGCCCGCCGTGCCCGCACGGGGGCCCCGGCCGGCGAGCGCGCCTTGCCGGTGTCCCCGGTCCTGGCTGGTCTGCTGCCCGACGGCTTGCGGCGGGGGAGCACCGTCGGGGTGGTCGGCCCGGGGGGCCGCTCCCTCGCCTTCTCCCTGATCGCCACCGCCACCGCCACCGGCTCGTGGGCGGCGGTGGTCGGCGACCCCGACTTCGGCCTCGCCGCAGCGGCCGAGGCTGGAGTGGCCCTCGCCCATCTGGCCGTGGTCGACCTGTCCGGTCCGACGGTATCGCGACAGTGGGGGGCCGTGGTGGCCGCCCTCGTCGCTGGACTCGACCTGGTGCTGGTCGCCCCCCGCCGGCAGGTCCGGGCCACCGACGCCCGACGCCTGGCCGCCCGGGCCCGCGAGCGGGGCTCGGTGCTGATCCGGATCGGGGACGCCTCGTGGCCTGATCGTCCCGACCTCAAGCTGGCCCTGACCGGCGCCACATGGGAGGGACCCGAGGATGGCTACGGACGCCTGCGGTGTCGACGGGCCGAGGTCGTCGCCACCGGCCGGGGGCGCAACGCCCGGGAGCGCCGGGCGTTGCTGCTGCTCCCGGATGCCCGGGGAGTTCCCTCCCTTCCGTGAACCCTGCTTCCTACCCCGGTCCCCGCACCCTGGTCGTCCGCTGCCCCGACTGGTCCCTGACCGTCCTCGGGGTGGCGCCCGGCGACCCGGCGCTCGTGCTGGCCGCCGGCCGGGTGGCCGCAGCCTCGGAGGCGGCCCGGGCGGTCGGGGTGGCCCGCGGGCAGCGTCGTCGCGAGGCCCAGGGGCGCTGCCCCGAGGTGGCCGTCCTCGAGCGCGACGAGGCGGCGGAGGCCCGACGCTTCGAACCGGTGGTCGCCGCCCTCGAAGATGTGACCCCGTGGGTGGAGGTGTCCCGGCCCGGTGCCTGCGCCTTCGGGGTCCGGGGGCCGCTGCGGCTGCTCGGTGGCGAGGCGGCGCTGCTGGACCGCACCGCCGAGGTGGTCGGGGCGGCGCTCGACGTTGCAGTCGGCCCCACCCACCCGGGCTGTCGCCTGGGGGTGGCCGACGGCCGGTTCACCGCCGACCTGGCGGCACGGGCGGCGGGTGCCGGTATCGCAGGATCGCTCGTGGTACCGGTCGGCGGCAGCCCGGCATTTCTCGCCCCCCAGCCGGTCGGGGTGCTGGGCCGCCCCGACCTGGCCGACGTGCTGGTCCGGCTGGGCCTCGCCACCCTCGGTGCCTTCGCCGCCCTGTCGGCAGCCGACGTGGTCGGGCGCTTCGGGGCCGAGGGGCGGGCCGCCCACCGGCTGGCCGCCGGCCTCGACGGCACCCCGCCGCAGGTCCGCCGCCCGCCACCCGACCTGGCCGTGGCGGTCGACCTGGACCCCCCGGTCGACCGGATCGACCGGGTCGCCTTCGCCGCCCGGGCCCTGGCTGAGCAGTTCCACGACGACCTGCGGGGCCGGGGCCTGGCCTGCACCCGGGTGGTGGTCGAGGCCGAGACCGAGCACGGCGAGCGCCTCGCCCGCTGCTGGCGCGACGAGGGGGTGCTCGGGGCGTCGGCCCTGGCCGACCGGGTCCGCTGGCAGTTGGAGGGCTGGCTGCACGGTCCGCCGGCGGTCCGGCCCACCGCCGGGCTGGTGCGCCTGACTCTGTTGCCCGACGAGGTGGTGCCGGCCACCGGCCACCAGGCCGGGTTCTGGGGCGGGGCGTCGGCGGCCGACGAGCGGGCGGCCAGGGCCCTCGCCCGGGTGGTGGGCCTGCTGGGAGAGGGGTCGGTGCGGCTGCCCGAGTGGCGGGGCGGACGCGACCCGGTGGATCAGCTGGTCCTGGTCCCCCTGACGGGTGGGGTGGGGGAGGTCGGCCGAGTCGATGCCCCGCCGTCCGATGCCCCGCCGTGGCCGGGGGTGCTGCCCCCACCCTCCCCGGCGGCGGTTCATGCCGATCCGGTGCCGGCCGAACTCCTCGATGACCGCGGCCGTCCGGTCCGGGTCGACGGCCGAGGGGTGCTGTCGGCAGCGCCGGTCGCGCTTCGGGTGGATGGTCGAGGGGTGCATGTCGCCGCCTGGGCGGGCCCGTGGCCGGTGGACGAGCGCTGGTGGGATCCGCGTCGCCACCGTCGCCGGGTCCGCCTGCAGGTGGTGGCCGACGACGGCGTGGCCCGCCTCCTGGTGCTCGAGGCCGGTTGCTGGCGGGTGGCGGCGACCTATGACTGACCTGCCTGACTCGGGCTAGCGTCCCGGGTCACGACAGCCGAGGCATGGAGCACGACGAAGGTGACAGAGTCCGAGAGCACGGAACCCGCACGCGAGGAGATGGACTGGACGAGGTACGGCGTCGCCGTGCGCAAACTCGCGCAGATGGTGGCCGACGACGGCTACCGGCCCGAGATGATCCTGGCCATCGCCCGGGGCGGCCTCTTCGTGGCCGGCTCGTTGGGCTACGCCCTTGCGGTCAAGAACCTCTACGTGATGAACGTCGAGTACTACACCGGCGTCGACGAACGCCTCGACCTGCCGGTGATCCTGCCGCCGTACGTCGACTGGGTCGACCTCGACAATGCGCACGTCCTCATCGTCGACGACGTGGCGGACACCGGCCACACCCTCGAACTGGTGCGCAACAGCGCCCTTGAGCGGGTCGCCGAGGTGCGTTCGGCGGTCCTCTACCAGAAGTCCCAGTCGGTGGTCGACTGCGAGTACGTCTGGAAGCACACCGACCTGTGGATCAACTTCCCGTGGTCAACCGAACCGCCGGTGGTCGATCTCACCCAGGCCGCCCATCAGGTCCTCGACGCCTGATCGTTGCTTTCGGTCAGGCGTGGATCGGGGCGCGGTGGTCGGACCAGCGGGCCTCGGCCTCGAGTTGTGATCCGACGGCGATGAGAAGGTCCTCTCGGCCGTAGGCGGCCACCAACTGCACGCCGACCGGAAGGCCGTCGGAGCTTCCCAGCGGCAGCGAGATGGCCGGCTGGCCGGTGGTGTTGAACGGTGACGTGAAGGTGGCGTAGGGCATCGACCGCTTCGAGCCGCGGACCGGATCGTCGTCTGTCGGGGTGAGTTCGCCGATCGGCGGCGGTGGCAGGGCGGTCGTCGGGGTGACCAGTAGGTCGAATCCCGACTCCCACCATTCGGCCATGGAGCGCCGGAAGGTACTCATGGCCCCCTGCGCCCGCGCATAGTCGACCGCGGAGATGTCCCGGCCGCGTTCGGCCAGGAACCAGGTGCCGGGTTCGACGTCCGCCTCGGTGACCTCGCGGCCCAGTTGGCCACCGAGGTGTTCGAGGCTCAGCACGGCCCCGACTCCCCAGTTGACGCCGAAGGCCCAGCCCAGCTCGTCGATCTGCTCGAGCGCCGGCGGATGGGCGTCTTCGACGTGGTGCCCGAGGTCCTCGAGCATCGCGGCGGTGCGTCGGGTCGCATCGGCGCAGTCGGGGTGGACTTCGGTGCGGGGGCTGTGGTCCATGAAGCCGATGCGGAGGCTGCCGGGATCTCGGCCCGTCTGGTCGACCCACGGGCGGCCGTGGTCTGGTGCGACGACGCCGTCTCCGAGGAACGGGATGGCGGTGGCGTCGAGGATCGCGGCGGAGTCCCGCATGGTGTGGCACACCACGTGCTGGACGGAGAGGCCCCATTCCTCTTTCACGGGCCCCATCGACACGCGGCCCCGGGAGGGCTTGAGGCCGACGAGCCCGCACATGGCGGCCGGGATGCGGATGGAGCCGCCACCGTCGCTGGCGTTGGCGGCAGGGAGCATGCCCGAGGCCACTGCTGCGGCCGCTCCACCCGAGGAGCCTCCGGTGCCGTGCCCGGTGTTCCACGGATTCCTGCAGGGCCCGTAGGCGAGCGACTCGGTGGTGGCCACGAGGCCCAACTCCGGCGTGTTGGTCCGTCCCACGATGACGAAGCCCGCCTCCTTGTAGCGGGTGACCATGTTGGAGTCGATGGTCGAGCGGTGGTCGGCGTCCTTGAGGGCCTGGATGCCGGCGTGGTGGGGCCGGCCGGCCTCCTCGGCCCAGAGGTCCTTCAGCAGCATCGGCACTCCGCGGAACGGCCCGTCGGGGAGGTCCGGGGAGGCCGCCAACTCGAGGGCATCCTCGAACTGTTTGTGGATGACGGCATTGAGGTCGCCATCCAGTCGTTCGATCCGGTCGATGGTCGCCTGCACGGCCTCGACCGGTGAGAGGTCGCCACGCCTGATCCGGTCGGCCAGGCCGACTGCGTCCTCGCCGGCGAGTTCGTCGTTCGTGGGGGAGTTGCTCATGCGAGCGGACGGTAATCGGCCGGCTCCTACGAGTCCGCTTCGGCGCGCTCCAGGTAGTTGTAGATGGTGAAGCGGCTGACCCCGAGTGCCTCGGCGACATCCTCCACGGACTTGCGCAGCGTGAACGCCCCCCAGTTGCCGAGGAGGGCGACGGCGGCCTGCTTCTGGTTGCGGTCCATGTCGACACAGGCCGCACCGATCTCCCGTGCCGCCGCCTCGAGGAGTCGGTCGAGGGCGTGGTGCAGGTCGGGGCGGCGCAGGCCGCCGACGAGTTCGCCCTCCCAGAGCAGCGGGATGTCGGCCTCGGTCAGTTCGTCGGGGCCGAGCAGGGTGGCGCCGAGCGAGTCGGCCACGGGACCGAGGGCGTCGAGGAGGGGATGCGCCACGGCGGACAGCGTAGACCTCGGCGCACGCGTTGACAAATTGTTGAAAAGACGGCAGCATGGAGGCCATGCCGGTGACCATCGCGCGTACCCTCGAAGACGCCTGTACGGCACTCGCCGAGCACCCGGACGCCCTGTTGCTGGCGGGCGGCACCGATCTCATGGTCGGCATCAACCGTGGACAGGTCGGATTCGACCACGTCGTGGTCATCGACCGGGTCGACGAATTGCGCGGTTGGCGGCGGGAGGGCGACGAACTCGTGCTCGGGGCCGGACTGACCTATTCGGAGATGGGGCGTGGGGAACTTCCGGTCCTCCTGCCCGCGCTCGCCCAGGCCGCCCGAACCGTCGGCTCCCCGCAGATCCGCAACGCCGGCACCCTCGGCGGCAACCTCGCCACGTCCTCTCCGGCCGGCGACACCCTGCCGGTGCTCGCCGCCCTCGACGCCACCGTCGTCCTCCGGTCGTCGCACGGAACCCGTCAACTGGCCCTGGACCGCTTCGTCACGGGCGTCAAGCAGAACGCCCTCGAACCGGAGGAGCTGATCGAGGCCGTGCGGGTCCCGGTGCTCGACGGACCCCAGGAGTTCCTCAAGGTCGGCACCCGCAACGCCATGGTCATCTCGGTGGCGTCCCTGGCCCTCGTCGTGGACCGTGCCGGTCGAAGCGTGCGGGTCGGGCTGGGCTCGGTCGCCCCGGTGCCGGTGCGCGCCATCGAGGCCGAAGCCTTCGTGGATGGCGCCATCGACTGGGACACCGGTTCCCTGCCCGACGCCGCCGTCGACCGATTCTCCGGCCTGGTCGCCGAGGCCGCCCGCCCGATCGACGACCAGCGCGGGACCGCCGCCTACCGGAGCCACGCCATCGGCGTCCTCGCCCGGCGTGCGCTGCGGCGGGCCTTTTCGGAGAGTGCTCCGTGAGTGCAGGTCCCTACGTCCTGCGGGTCAACGGCAACGACCACGAGGTCCCCGACGCCCACCTCGGCGAGAGCCTCCTCTGGGTCCTGCGCGAGCGCCTGGGCCTGCCGGGCTCGAAGAACGCCTGCGAGGAGGGCGAGTGCGGTTCGTGCTCGGTCCAGGTCGACGGCGAACTGGTCTGCTCCTGCCTCGTGCTCGCCGCAGCAGCAGTCGGCCGTGAGGTGACCACGATCGAGGGCCTCGCCCCCGATGGCGAACTGGCGGACGTGCAGCGGGCCTTCGTCGAGGCCGGTGCTGTGCAGTGCGGCTTTTGCACGCCGGGGCTGCTGATGGCCGTCGACACGCTGCTCGACGACCTGCCGGACGGCGGCGACCCCGACGACCTCATCGTCCGCGAGGCGATCAGCGGCAACCTCTGCCGCTGCACCGGATACGGCCGCATCCTCGAGGCCGTATCGATCGCTGCCGACCTGCGCAGGGGGAACCGCACATGACCGACGTGCGCACCGAAGAGCCTCGGACGGTCCAGGGCGCTCCCCGCATCGGCGAGAGCGCCCCGAGGCCCGATGGGATCCCCAAGGTGAACGGCTCGTTCGCCTTCTCCAGCGACCTCTGGCACGACCGCATGCTCTGGGGCGGAACCCTCCGCTCGCCCCACCCGTCGGCCCGCATCCGGTCGATCGACATCGGACCGGCGGTCGCCGTCACCGGCGTCCACGCCGTACTCACCTCTGCCGACGTACCTGGCAGCCCCACCTACGGACTCGAGCACGCCGACCAGCCGGTGCTGGCATCCGACGTCGTGCGGTACGAGGGCGAGCCGGTCGCCATCGTCGCCGCCGACCATCCGGATGCCGTCCGGCGCGCCCTCGACGCCATCGTCGTTGACTACGAGGTGACGACGCCGCTCGTCGACCCGGGCCTGGCCGAATCGTCCGATCCGATCCACCCTGACGGCAACCTCATCCGTCGCATCCACCTGCGCCACGGCAACCAGGAGGTCGTCGGCGACGTCGTCGTCGAGGGCACCTACGAGGTGGGCATGCAGGACCAGGCGTTCCTCGGCCCGGAATCCGGTCTGGCCGTCCCCGCCGAGGACGGTGGCGTCGAACTCTTCATCGCCACCCAGTGGCTCCACGCCGACCGCGACCAGGTGGCCGCCTGCCTCGGCCTCGAACCCGGACTCGTGCGCCTGACGCTGGCCGGCGTCGGCGGGGCGTTCGGTGCCCGCGAGGACCTGAGCCTCCACGCCCACCTTTGCCTGCTGGCCCTCCACACCCACCGTCCCGTGAAGATGGTCTATTCCCGGGAGGAGTCGTTCCACGGGCACGTGCACCGGCATCCGGCGCGCATGTGGTATCGCCACCACGCCGACCGTGCGGGCAACCTGGTGCGTGTCGAGGCTCGCCTGCTGCTCGACGGCGGTGCCTATGCATCGTCGAGCGGTGCCGTGATCGCCAACGCCACCTGCTTCGCCGCCGGCCCCTACCGGGTCCCGAGCGCCGACATCGAGGGCGTGGTCGTCCGCACCAACAACCCGCCCTGTGGCGCCATGCGCGGCTTCGGTTCCGTGCAGGCCTGCATCGGCCACGAGGCACAGATGGACCGCCTGGCTGCCGCCCTCGGTATGGACCCCGTCGAGTTGCGCCTCCGCAACGTGCTCGCCACGGGAGACCGCCTGCCCACCGGCCAGGTCATCACCGGCACAGCGCCGGTTGCCGAGGTGCTGCGCACCTGTGTCGACCATCCGTCCGCCGCCTCGCTTTCCGGCGACCCGATGTCCCTGCCGGGGGGCGCCGGCCGTACCGCCGACCCCGCACACGTCCGTCGCGGCGAGGCGGTCGCCCTGGGTTTCAAGAACCTGATGTTCTCCGAGGGTTTCGACGACTCCAGTTCGGCCATCTGCCGCCTGGAGGGAGGCGTCGCGACCGTCACTTGTGCCTGCGCCGAGGTCGGACAGGGCTTCGTCACCCTCGCCCAGCAGATCACCCGCGAGGTCCTCGGCGTCGAGGAGGTCGTGCTGGCCCCGGCAGCCACCGCCACGGTGGGCTCGGCCGGGTCCACTTCGGCCAGCCGACAGTCCTGGATGTCGGGCGGCGCCGTGCAGGCCGCCTGCGAGGAAGTCCGCGTCCGGCTCCTCACCAGCGTCGCCGACGACCGCGGCGTCGACCCCGACGAACTCGTCCTGGTCGAAGGCCGGGTCGTGTCGCTGTCGGGCGACTTCGAGGCCGACCTGGCTTCGGTCACCGCCGAGGCGATCGAGGCGGAGGTCGAGTTCCGCCATGCCCCGACCTCGCCCCTCGACGAGAACGGCCAGGGCGACGCCCACGTGTCGTTTGCATTCTCCGCCCACCGAGCGATCGTCGACGTCGACTGCGACCTCGGCCTCGTCAAGGTGGTCGAGCTCACCACGTCCCAGGACGTGGGCCGGTTGCTCAACCCCCTCCAGGCCATCGGCCAGATCGAGGGCGGTGCAGCCCAGGGCGTGGGCCTCGCCGTCATGGAAGAGGTGCTGGTGCTCGACGGTCGGATCCGCAACGCCTCCTTCACCGACTACCTCGTGCCGACGGCCCTCGACATGCCCCCCGTCGAGATCGCCGCCCTCATCGAGCAGCCGGAGCCTGGCGCTCCCTTCGGCGCCAAGGGCATCGGCGAGCCACCCAGCATCTCTTCGACGGCTGCTGTGGTCGCCGCCATCCGCGCAGCCACCGAACTCAACCTCACCCACGTGCCGGTCCGACCGACCGACATCGCACTCGCCGGAGCGTGAGATGACCCACGAGGACCTCCGCATCGACGGCGACCGCCTCCTCCGGCGCATCTCGGACCTGGCGGCGATCGGCCCCATCGGCGGCGGCGGGTCGTGTCGCCTGGCGCTCACCGACGAAGACCGCGACGGCCGCGACCTGGTCGTCACGTGGATGCACGACCTCGGCCTCGACGTCGCCGTCGACGGCATCGGCAACGTGGTTGCCGTGCGACCCGGCCGCACCGACACCCCACCGGTGATGACCGGCAGCCACATCGACACGGTGCGCACGGGTGGTCGCTACGACGGCAACCTCGGCGTCCTCACGGGCCTCGAGGTGCTCGAGACGCTGACCGAGCGTGACATCGAGACCGAGCACCCGTTCGCCGTCGCCTTCTTCACCGACGAGGAGGGCGCCCGCTTCCCGCCGGACATGCTCGGCAGCCTCGTCTACGTGGGTGGCATGGGCCTCGAGGAGGCGCTCGACATCATCGGGATCGACGGCGCTGTCGTGGGCGATGAACTCGACCGCATCGGTTACCGGGGCCCGTACCCGTGCCCCGGTCCTGCCCCCCACGCGTTCGTCGAACTCCACATCGAACAGGGACCGGTCCTCGAGGCCGAGGGCGTCACCATCGGTGCCGTCACCGGCGTGCAGGGCATCTCCTGGACCGAGTACACGGTGACCGGCCAGTCCAACCACGCCGGCACCACGCCGATGCACCTCCGGCACGATGCCGGCTTCGCCGCAGCGAGCATCGCGACCCACGTACGGGGGCTCGCCACCCGGATGGGCGACGGGCAGGTCGCCACGGTCGGACGTCTCGAACTGCACCCGGACCTCGTCAACGTGGTCGCCGGGTCCGCCGTGCTCACCGTCGACCTCCGCAACACCGACGAGTCACTCCTCCAGGGGGCCGAAGCCGACCTCGCCGGCTTCGTCGACGACCTCGCCGCAGCCGAGGGCGTCGAGATCACCGATCGATCGCTGGCCCGCTTCGAGCCGGTCGTCTTTGACGAACGGGTCGTCGACATCGTGGCGGCCACCGCCGAACGCCTCGGCCACACGGTCAACCGGATGCCGTCGGGCGCCGGCCACGATGCCCAGATGCTTGCCCGGGTCTGTCCGACCGGCATGGTGTTCGTGCCCAGCCGGGACGGCATCAGCCACAACCCCGCTGAGCACACCGACGCCGACGACCTCATGGCCGGCGCTGACGTGCTGCTCCAGGTCATGCTCGCCGTCGACCGTGCCACCCTTGACGGGGGAGTGCCCTCTTGAGCCGCATCGTCACCGTCGGCGCAGCCCAGACCGGCCCCATCCAGCGTGACGACACCCGGGCCGAGGTCGTCGAACGGCTCGTGGCGCTGTTGCGCCAGGGAGCCGACGCCGGCTGCGACCTCATCGTGTTCCCCGAACTGGCCCTCACCACCTTCTTCCCTCGCTGGTGGGTCGAAGACCGGGCCGAGTTCGACCACTTCTTCGAGACCGAGATGCCCGGCCCAGACACCCGTCCCCTGTTCGACGAGGCCGCCCGCCTCGGCGTCGGCTTCCACCTCGGCTACGCCGAACTCACGCCGGAGGGACAGCACTTCAACACGGCCATCGTGGTCGACCGGCAGGGCACCGTCATCGGGAAGTACCGCAAGGTGCACCTGCCCGGCCACCACGACCACCAGCCCTGGCGGGAGTTCCAGCACCTCGAGCGCTACTACTTCGACCCGGGAGCCGGCTTCGGCGTGTTCGCCGGCTTCGGCGGCGTGCTCGGCATGGCGATCTGCAACGATCGTCGCTGGTCCGAGACCTACCGGGTGCTCGGCCTGCAGGGTTGTGAACTGGCGATGATCGGCTACAACACGCCGATCCACTACGCCCCCGACCCGAGCCAGGACGTGCTCCAGGGGTTCCACAACCGCCTCTGCCTGCAGTCGGGCGCCTACCAGAACGGCATGTGGGTGGTCGGCGTGGCCAAGGCCGGCGAGGAGGAAGGCTGCGACCTCCTCGGCGAGAGCGCCATCATCGCCCCGAGCGGCGAGGTCCGGGCCGCCTGCTCGACGGTCGGCGACGAGTTGGCCGTCGCCGAATGCGACCTCGGCCTCTGCGCCAACTACAAGGACACGCTCTTCGACTTCGGCTACTACCGGCGGCCCGAGGTCTACGGCACCATCACCGCCCAGCAGGGCGTCGTCGTGCCGCCGGACGTGGTGGCTGCACTCGAGAACTCGGACGACGACGACACGGGAGGCGCGACATGACCACCTTCGAACTCAACGGCACCACGGTCACCACATCCGACGACCACCCGCACCTGCTGTCCGCCCTGCGCGACGAGTTGGACGTGCTGTCACCCAAGGACGGCTGTGCACCGTCCGGACAGTGCGGCTGCTGCACCGTCCTGCTCAACGGGAAGGCACGCATCGCGTGCCAGACGTCGATGGAGAAGGCCGAGGGGGCATCGGTCGTGACCCTCGAGGGACTCGACCCGGCGGAGCGGGACCGGTATGCGGCGGCCTTCGCCGCCCACGGCGCCCTCCAGTGCGGGTTCTGCACGCCGGGCATCCTGATGCGGGCCAAGGCGCAGATCGACAGGAAGGGCAGTGCCCTCACACGTGACGATGTCGCCCGCCACCTCGGCGCCCACCTCTGCCGCTGCACCGGCTACATCAAGATCCTCGACGCCGTCGAGTCGCTGGCCCGGAACGAGGTGCCGGTGGCTGTGCCCAGTGGCGGTATCGGCAGCAGCGGCATCAAGTACGAGGCCGCCGAGCTGAGCCTGGGAGACCGGCCGTTCATCGACGACCTGCGGCCGCCCGGACTCCTCCACGCAGCCCTGCACCTCGCCGACCACGCCCGGGCCGACGTGGTGCGGATCGACACAGCGGCGGCGGCGGCCGTCGAGGGCGTCGAGGCGGCGTTCACTGCAGCCGACGTCCCGGGTGAACTGCGCGTCGGGCTGATCCACAAGGACTGGCCGGTGTTCATCCCCGAAGGCGGGCGCACCTCCTACTTGGGAGACGTGCTGGCTGTCGTCGTCGCCGGTGACCGGGAGACCGCCCGGCATGCCGCCATGCTCGTCGACGTCGAGTACGTGCCGCTGGCCCCGTTCAGCGACCCGGTCGTCGCGGTCGGGTCCGACGAAGACGCCGTCTGGGGGCTCGACGGCAACGTGCTGTCGGTGTCGGCCTATTCGCGGGGCGACGTCGAGGCGGCGCTCGCCGAATCGGCACACGTGGTCGACGACGTCTACCAGACCCAGCGCATCGAACACGCCTTCGTGGAACCCGAGTCCACGCTCGCCGTCCCCACAGACGATGGCGGCCTGTACGTCTACTCCGGCGGGCAGGGCGTGTGGGACGACCGCAACCAGGTGGCCTCGGTGCTCGGTCTCGACACCGACCGGGTCACCGTCGAACTCGTGAGCAACGGTGGAGCCTTTGGTGGCAAGGAGGACATGTCGAACCAGGCCCAGACGTCGCTGGCCGCATGGCTGCTGGGTCGACCCGTTCGCTGCACGCTGTCGCGTGAGGAATCCCTGCTGATGCACCCGAAGCGGCATCCGATCCGCATGGCCTACCGGGCCGGCTGCGACGCCGACGGCCGGCTAACCGGGCTCTGGGTCCGCATGATCGGCGACTCCGGCCCCTATGCCTCGGTCGGCATGAAGGTGCTCGAGCGGGCCGCCGGCCACGCCAGCGGTCCGTACGTGGTCCCCAACATCAACGTCGAGTCGACGGCAGTGCGCACCAACAACCCGGTCTGCGGCGCCTTTCGGGGCTTCGGCGCCAATCAGGCACAGTTCGCCATGGAGGGCGTCATGGACCGCCTGGCAGCGGCGGTGGGCATCAGCGGCTGGGAGATGCGCAGCCGCAACGTGATCGAGCCCGGTTCGGTCTGGGGCCCGGGCCAGGTCATGGACGACGGTTGCCTCGGCGCCCGCGCCTGCCTCGACGACGTGCGCGAGGCATATGACGAGGCGGCGGTTGCCGGCAAGCCGGTCGGCCTCGGGCTGGGCCTCAAGAACTCAGGCCTCGGCAACGGCTTCAAGGAGATCGCCCGGGCCGTCGTGCACTTCCGCGAGGACGGCAAGGTCGAGGTGCGGCACTGCTGGACCGAGATGGGCCAGGGGGTCCACACCGTGGCCCTGCAGGTGGCGGTCGAGGAGCTCGGCATCGACCCCGAGCGGATCGAGGTCATCGTCGACACCACCCGTGAGATCGGCGCCGGCCAGACGACCGGGAGCCGGGGAACCCTCATGGGCGCCGGCTCGGTCGCTGAGGCCTGCCAGAAGGCCGTCGCCAACGGCTGCCAGGTGGGTGTCGACTACGAGGGCGAGTATCGGGTCGACTGGACCAACTCGATGAACGAGGGGCTCGAGAACCCGGTGATCCACTCCACGTTCGGCTACGCCGCCCAGCTTGTGATCCTGGATCCCGAGTCCGGCGCCATCGAGCGGGTCGTGGCCTCCCACGACGTCGGCCGTGCTGTCAATCCGCAGTTGTGCGAGGGCCAGATCGAGGGGTCCGTCCACATGGGCCTCGGCTATGCCCTCACCGAGGGGTTCCCCGCCGACGAGGAGTCACGACCGCGCAACTCGACCCTGCGGAGCCTCGGCATCCTGCGACCCAAGGACATGCCCGAGGTCGACGTGCGCCTCATCGAGTCGCCCCAACCCAACGCCCCCTACGGGATCAAGGGCGTCGGCGAGATCGGCCTGGTGCCGACGGCCGGTGCCGTGGCCGCCGCCCTCCATGCACACGACGGCGAGTGGCGCACCGAGTTGCCGATGGCCGCCCCCGGACAACTGGAGCACTGGGCCGACTGGGACGGGCGATGACCGACCACGCCGACACGGCGACGACCCCGGGGCTGGTCTGCGCCCACCACCACCTCTACTCGGCGCTGGCACGCGGCATGCCTGCGCCTCCTTCCACACCCGGGGACTTCGGGGAGATCCTCGAACTTGTGTGGTGGCGCCTCGACCGGGCGCTCGACCCCGAGTCGATCCGCTGGTCGGCGATGCTCGGCGCCCTCGAGGCCCTGGAGCGCGGTTGCACGGCGGTCATCGACCACCATGAGTCGCCCGAGGCGATCGAGGGCTCGCTCTCTGTCGTCGCCGATGCGTGTGCCGAGGTGGGGGTGCGGGTCGACTGCAGCTACGGCGTCACCGACCGGCACGGCCCCGACGGGGCGAGGCGCGGCCTCGAGGAGAACGCCCGCTTCCTCGCCGCGGGCGGGAGGGGCCGGGTGGGCGTGCATGCCGCGTTCACCTGCAGCGACGAGACGCTCGAGGCGGCTGCCGGCATGGCCGCCGACCACGGCGTCGGCGTCCACATCCACGTGGCCGAGGGCCCGATCGACTCCGACGCCGCTGACCGACTGCGTCACCTCGCAACCGACGACTGGCTGGTGGTGCACGGCGTGCACCTCGACGACGACCACGGCATGGCGGGCACCGTTGTACACAACCCGCGGTCCAACATGAACAACGCCGTCGGCTACGCCCGACCCACCCGGTTCACCAACCCGGTGGCCCTCGGCTCCGACGGAATCGGCGCCGACATGCTCGACGAGTTCCGGGTCGCCTACTTTCGGCACCGCGAACACGACGCGGTCGCCTCGCCCGAGACCGCCTGGGGCTGGCTGGCCGCCGGCTGGGACCTGTTCCCCGAGGCCCGAGACGACCGGGTTACCTGGGCCTACGAACCGATGGACCCGTGGCGACTCGCCCTCACGCCCGGTGTCGGACCGACTCGGGTCGAGGTCGACGGCGAGGTGGTGTGGGCCGACGGTGCACCGACGAGGGTCGATGCCGACGAGGTGAGGGCCCGGGCCGCAGAGGAAGCCAGCCGGCTGCACCGACGGCTGGACGAGATTTGAAATCGAACCGAGTAGAGGAAGCACGACCATGACCCGACTGGCGATCTACCTGCAGGACGCACATCCCATCGGCGAGGCGATCGAGTTCACCCGGTATGCCGAGCAAAGGGGCTTCGAGGCCGTCTGGCAGGCCGATTCGCGACTCGTGCGCGACGCCGTCGTGCCGATGGCCGCCTTCGCCGCCTGCACCGACACCATCAAGATCGGATCGGGGGTCGTCGACTGCTGGACCCGTAACCCAGCGCGGCTGGCCTCGACTTTCTCGACGCTCGACGACCTGGCCCCCGGACGAATCCTGCTCGGCATCGGCGCCTGGTGGGATCCGCTAGCCGCAAAGGTGGGCATCGAGCGCAAGCGTCCGCTGGGTGTCATGCGCGAGGTGGTCACCGTCGTCCGGGCACTGCTGGCCGACGAGACGGTCACCTTCGACGGCGACTACGTGCACCTCGACGGCGTCGAGCTCGACTACGTGTACCAGGAGCGTCGCCCCAAGGAGGTGCCGATCTACATCGGCGCCACGGGCATGAAGATGATGGAGCTGACCGGAGAGATCGCCGACGGCGTCGTACTCAACTATCTCGTGTCGCCCGAGTACAACCGGCGGGCCATGGAGGCCCTCGAGGTGGGTGCCGCCCGTGCCGGACGCAGCGTCGACGACCTCGACCGTCCGCAACTGGTGGTCTGTTCGGTGGCCGACACCCGCGAGGAGGCGCTCGATGGCGCTCGCCTGATGGTCACCCAGTACCTCGGCCAGCAGCCCCACATCATGAAGGCCTCCGGCGTCCCCGAGTCGCTCCTCGAGGAGATCGGGCGGGTCCTGACCTGGCCCGCCACCCACGATCAGGTCGAGGCCGCCTCGAGGCTGGTGCCCGACGACATCGTCCAGATGATCTGCGCCGCGGGAACGCCGGACGAGGTTCGTGAGAAGGTGGGGCAGTACATGGCCGACGGCTGTACCTGCCCGATCCTCTACCCGCTGGGACCCGACGTGCACAAGATGGTCGACGTGTTCGCCGACTGGACGCCCTGATCCGATGACCCGGCTCGTCGTCCGCGGCGCCCGCTACCCGGGCGACATCGCTGTCGAGGACGGCGTGATCACGGCCATCGGCACGGTCGAGGCGCTGCCCGGTGACGAGGTGCTTGCCGTCGACGGCGACATCGCCACGGCCGGGCTCGTCAACACGCACCACCACCTCTACCAGTGGATGACCAGGGGCCGGGCCACCGGGTGCAACCTGTTCGAATGGCTGGTGCACCTCTACCCGATCTGGAACCGCCTGTCGGTCGAAGACGTGCGCGCCGCCGCCTTGGTGGGCCTGGGCGAACTGGCCGCCTCCGGTTGCACGACGGCGTCCGACCACCACTACCTGGTGCCAGGCGGCGACGACTCGGTCTTCGATGCGATCGTCGATGCTGCCGGCGAGGTCGGCATCCGACTGTTCCTCTCCCGCGGGTCCATGGACCTGGGGGAGAGCCGCGGCGGCCTGCCGCCCGATCGGGTGGTCGAGGACCGCGACGCCATTCTCGCCTCGACCGAGGCCGTGGCCGCACGCCACCACGACGGCGACATGGTCCACGTTGTCGTGGCTCCGTGCAGCCCGTTCTCGGTCACCACCGAACTCATGGTCGAGTCGGCGGAACTGGCACGGAAGTTGGGCCTGCGCCTCCACACCCACCTCTGTGAGACCATCGAGGAACAACAGCACTGCCTGGAGCGGTTCGGACGACGGCCGGTCGAGATGCTCGAGGAATGGGGCTGGGTCGGCGACGACGTCTGGTTGGCCCACGGCATCCACATCGACGACGCCGAGATGCGCATCCTCGGCGACGCCGGCACGGGCGTGGCGCACTGTCCGTCGTCCAACGCCCGGATCGCGTCCGGCATGTGCCGGGTCACCGACCTCATGACCGCCGGCTGCCCTGTCGGCCTGGGCGTCGACGGGGTGGCGTCCAACGAGGTGGGCGGCCTCTTCCCCGAACTGCGCCAAGCCCTGTACACGGCTCGGCTCCGGGAGATGAGGCCTGACGCCCTCATGCCGTCCGACGTCCTCGAGATTGGCACGCACGGGGGTGCCCGGTGCCTCGGCCTCGACGATGTGGGGCGCCTGTCGCCGGGAATGCGGGCCGACCTGGTGGTCTGGCCGGGCGACGACCTCGGCGACGTCCACGACCCACTTGCCGGTCTTGTGCTCGGCCCGGACCGCCGGGCCCGCCACGTGCTGGTTGGCGGGAAGCCAGTGGTTGCCGACGGTTCGCTCCTCGGCGTCGACCTAGCGGCGGCCCACCGTGAGCTCGCCAAACGCGCGAGGCGGCTCTGGTGAGCGGAACTGACGTCGTTGGGCCATGATGGCGGCGTGACCACCACCGCCGAGTTCACGATCGAGCCGTTCGTGGACGGCGCCCCGGGCCCGCACGTCCAGGCCGCCATCGCAGTCGCCGAGGAGGCCGGGCTGGAGGTGGAGGTCGGCCCGTTCGGCACGTCGGTAACCGGCGAGACGCCGGCCGTGGTGTCCACCGTGGACGCCGTGCTCCGGGCCGCCGTCGAAAACGGCGCCACCCGTGTCTCGCTGCAACTGACGGTCGATCCGACCTCCGGGTGATGGTCGGATGCATCCACCGAACGAGGGCCGTACCCACGATCGACACAGGGGAGGAGCTCCGATGAAGCGACGCCTGTTCGGACTGCTCGCTGCTGTCCTGACCCTGGGCCTTGTCGCCGCATCCTGTGGTTCCGAAGGCGTAACCACGACCAGGGCCGCCTTCGTCTACGTCGGCCCAGTCGGGGATGCCGGATGGACGTGGGCGCACGACCAGGGCCGTCTTGCTGCCGAAGCGACGACAGGCGTCGAGACCGCCTTCGTCGAGTCGGTTCCCGAGGGTGGAGCCGATTTCGCTGACAGTGTCCGCCAGTTCATCGACGACGACTACGACGTCATCATCGGCACGTCGTTCGGCTACATGGACGACATGCTGGCCCTTGCCGACGAGCACCCGAACGTCGTCTTCGAGCACATCTCGGGCTACCTGTCGAACGACACCAACTTCGGCAACTCCTTCGGCCGCATGTACGAGCCCCGCTACCTTTCCGGCATGGTCGCCGGCTCGGCCACCATGTCGAACCAGGTCGGCTACGTGGCCGCCTTCCCGATCCCGGAAGTCATCCGGGGCATCAACGCCTTCACCCTGGGCGTCCAGGAGGCCAACCCGGGTGCCACCGTCGAGGTGGTCTGGACCAGTACGTGGTTCGACCCGGTCGTCGAGGGCGACTCGGCCCAGGCCTTGCTCGACAAGGGCGTCGACGTGCTCGCCATGCACCAGGACTCCCCGGCCGTCGGTGAGAAGGCCGAGGCAGCCGGTGCCCGGTGGGTCTCGTACAATTCGGACATGGGTGCCTTCGCCCCGAACGCCTACCTGACGGCGCCCGTCTGGGATTGGGGCCCCCGGTACGCCGAGATCATCGAGGCGGCAAGGGCCGGCACCTACACGCCGGCGCCGGACGGTTACTGGGGCTCGATGGCCGATGGTGTGGTCGCCCTGGCGCCGATCGCCTCCGACGTAAATGCCGATGTCGTGGCAGCGGTCGAGGCCCGCAGGGCCGAGATCATCGCCGGCACGTTCCACGTGTTCAGCGGTCCGATCAACGACCAGGACGGCTACGAAGCCGTGGCCGCTGGCGAGACCCTGGACGACGGTGCACTGCTCGGCATGGAGTTCTTCGTCCAGGGCGTCATCGGGACCCTCGGGTAGACGAGATTGTCCGCTACCCGCTCTGATCGGCGCTGGAGGAGAGGTCGCCTCTCCGGGGCCGCGGCGCCCGGCCGTCCTGAGATCCCACGGAACACGCCATGAGCCAGGCTGCCGCCGTCGAACTGGTCGACATCTGGAAGCGGTTCCCCGGCGTCGTTGCCAACGCCGGTGCCAACCTACGCGTCGAACGGGGAACCGTCCACGCCGTCCTCGGCGAGAACGGGGCGGGCAAGTCAACGTTGATGAACGTGCTGTCGGGCGTGTACCGGCCCGACGAGGGAGAGGTGCGCCTCGACGGCACACCACAGCGCTTCCACACCCCGGCTGATGCCCTGGCAGCGGGTATCGGGATGGTTCATCAGGAGTTCCGCCTGGTCCCGTCGTTCACGGTCGCCGAGAACGTGGTCCTGGGCTCCGCCGAGCGCATCCTGCGGCGCCAGGACGTCGAGGCCCGCGTCGACGAGGTGGCTCGCCGCTTCGGCCTCGCCACCGAACCGGATCGTCCGGTCTGGCAACTGTCGATGGGGGAGCGGCAGCGCGTCGAGATCCTCAAGGCCCTGTGGCGTGATGCCCGAATCCTGATCCTCGACGAGCCGACCGCCGTGCTCACGCCCAACGAAGCCGACGAGCTCGGCGAGGTGCTCCGGCACATGGCCGACGACGGCCGGTCGGTGATCTTCATCAGCCACAAGTTGCACGAGGTTACGGGGTTCTGCGATGTGGCGACCGTGCTGCGCGGCGGTGAGACCGTCGCCGCCTCGCTCCCGGTTGCCGAGACCGACGCTGCCACGCTGGCGAACCTCATGGTCGGATCGACCTCGCTGGCCGGCGAGCGGCCGCCGTACCGGACGCCGGGCGAGGTCCGGTTGGCAGTGTCAGGGCTCTGCGCCCTGGACGACCGTGGACTCCCCGCCCTCCACGACGTCGACCTGGAGATTCGATCCGGAGAGATCGTCGGAATCGCAGGCGTGGCCGGCAACGGCCAGCGGGAACTGGCCCAGGTGGCCGCCGGCCTCCGGGGCTCCACGGCCGGGTCCGTACACCTCGACGGAAAAGACGTCACCAGCGCCCCACCGCGGCGACGCTTCGGTCTCGGACTCTGCTACATCCCCGAGGACCGCATCGGCGTAGGCCTCGCCCCGCGACTCTCCGTCGTCGAGAACGCCGTGTTGCGCACCTACAAGGGGCACCGGCGGGGGCCGTTCCTTGTCGGGTCGAGGCTGACCGCATACTGCCGGGACCTCGTCGAGCGGTTCGGTGTCCGCACGGGGGCGTTGGGCGACCCCATCGCCGGGCTCTCCGGAGGCAACCTGCAGCGCCTCCTCGTCGGACGTGAGTTGAGCGGCCGGCCGGATGTCGTCGTGGCCGCCCAACCCACGCGCGGCCTGGACGTCCAGGGCGTGAAGGCCATCCAGGACCTGCTCGTGGCCGAGCGCGATGCCGGGACGGCGGTACTCCTCATCTCTGAGGACCTCGACGAACTCCTGACCCTCGCCGACCGCCTGCTGGTCATGCACGAAGGTCGCATCGTGGCCGCGTTCGATCCGATGGACTCGGAACGAAGTGTCATCGGCGAGGCGATGGCGGGCCATCTGGCGGACGAGGGGGCGGCATGAAGCGTCCGGTCCTCGTCCGACGTCACCGGCCGCTCCGGGGCGGCCAACCCTTGGCCTTCGCAGTCGGCCTGATCCTGGCCCTCGCCGTGGGCGCCGTCCTCCTGATGGCGGCGGACCACGAGCCCCTGCGCGTGTACCAACGCATGTTCGAGAAGTCGCTCGGCGACCAGAATGCCTGGTCGCTCACCCTGAACCGGGCGGTGCCGCTGGGCCTGGCCGGACTCGCCGTCGCCGTCGCCGGTTCGATGGGGCTTTGGAACATCGGTGCCGAGGGACAGATCCTGGCGGGTGCCATCGGCGCCGCCTGGGTCGCGCGCATTGGTGGAACCTGGCCGGGTCCGATGCTCCTGACCGGGATGCTCGTGGGCGCCGTCATCGGTGGTGGCCTGCTGGCCCTGGTCCCGGCCATGGCCCGGGCCCGCATCGGGGTGAACGAGATCATCACCACGCTGATGCTCAACGAGATCGCCCTGCGCCTCCTCCAGTGGTTGATCCACGGTCCGTGGAAGGACCCCGATTCCTACAACTTCCCGTTGACGCCGGTGCTGCCCGCCCAGGCGCACCTGCCGACACTGTTCGGGCGGGCCCACTTCGGGGTCATCATCGCCGGTGCGGTCATCCTGGTGTTCGGCATCGCCGCCAGCCGCACGGCGTGGGGCTACGAGTTGCGGGTGGCAGGATCGTCCGCAGACACGGCTCGCTACGCAGGCATCTCGCTGAAGCGCAAGATCCTGACGGTGCTGCTGCTCAGTGGCGGCGTGGCCGGCCTCGCCGGTGGAGTCGAGTTGAGCGGTACCGCAGACCGGCTCACGGAGGGCATCTCGAACGGCTTCGGCTATGCGGGCATCATCGTGGCCGCTTTGGCCCTGATGCGACCCTCGGGCGTCGCGGCGGTGGCGTTGCTCTTCGGTGCAGTCCAGGTCGGGGGCCAGAGCATCCAGATCATCGGGGTCCCGGCCTCGATATCGACGATCCTCCAGGCGTTCATCCTCTTCGGTGCCATCGGCGCCGGCGTGTTCGTCCGCTACTCGTTGCGACTGGTCCCGACGGGCGTCGACGCATCGGGCGAGGGGGGCACCGCAGCATGACCGAGGCGTCGATGATCGGCCTGCTCGTGGCAACCGTCTCGTTCGGGGCGCTGCTCTACCTGGCGGCGCTCGGTGAACTCATCTCGGAGAAGGCCGGGGTGCTCAACCTGGGTGTCGAAGGGATGATGGCGATGGGGGCGGTCAGTGCCTTCATGGCGGCCCACCAGACCGGCAACCCCTGGATCGGCCTGGTCGTCGGAATCCTGGCCGGGGCCCTGACCGGGCTGTTGCACGGATGGTTCACGGTCGTGCTCGGTGCCGAACAGGTGGTGTCCGGCCTGTCGCTCACGATCCTCGGTCTCGGCTTCGCCGCCTACATGGGCAAGAACGTGGTGGGTCGGCCACCTGGTGCCGTGCTGGCGCCGGTGGACTGGGGGCCGCTCACCGATATCCCGTGGGCGGGGCCGGTGCTGTTCGGACAGGCGCCCTTCGTCTACCTGGCCGTGTTGGTCGGCATTGCCACATGGTTCGTGCTGTCGCGTACCCGGGCGGGCCTGGCACTGCGTGCTGCGGGCGAATCGGCGTCCACCGCCGACGCCGCTGGACATTCCGTGGTCGGCCTGCGCCTCTGCGCCGTGGGGATCGGCGGCGGTCTGGCCGGCGCCTCGGGCGCATACCTGACGCTCACGCTCACCCCGCAGTGGGCCGAGGGCATCACCGCCGGTCGGGGCTGGATTGCCGTGGCGCTCGTGATCTTCGGTGCCTGGCGTCCGGGTCGTGCCGCCGTGGGTGCCCTGCTCTTCGGTGGGCTGCTGGCACTCAAGACCCGCCTGCAGACCTTCGGCGTCGACTTCTCACCGATCCTGCTGTCGATGCTGCCCTACGTGTCAACCATCGCGGTGCTGATCGCCATCTCGGTCCGGGCGAGGAACCGGCCATCCCCGGCGCCCGCCGCACTCGGTACCGCATACCGTCGCGAGGAGCGTTAGCGCTCGATGCCGGTGAGGAGGACGACGGCCGGTTCGTCGGCGTCCCTAGTGCCCTCCCGTCGGGCGGCCAGCAGGCCGGCCAGGCCGGCGGTGCCGGTCGGGTCGGCGGGCACCTCGGTGTGGGCATGCACCAGCCGGTGGGCCTCGGCGATGTCTGCCTCGGTCGCCACGACGGGCGTGGTCTCGTCCTCGAGCATCGTGGCCACGAGGGGCTTCCAGTCGTAGGCGACGTCGTCGAGGATCCCGGTGGCCAGCGACGAAGGGTCCTCCCAGGGCCACATGTGGCTGTCGGAGAACGGGTCGTCGGCGTTGGCGGCGAGGTCGAACGCCCGGGCAAGGGGGGCGCAGCCCTCGGACTGGACGGCGTGGAGCCCCGGCCGGGCCGGCAGCACGCCGAGGGCGACGGCGTCGGTGAGCGCCTGGACGCAGCTGCTGGCCAGCGCCCCGCCGCCCACCTGCACGAACAACCGGGAATGGTCGACGCCGCATCCGGCCAACTGTTCGGCCAGTTCGAGGCCGAGCGTGCGGCCACCGTCGATCGTGAGCAGGTTGTCGGTGCCCTGGCAGCCGAAGGCCACGGCGCCCTCGGTGACGAGCTCGCGTGTCCGCAATACGCACGGATCGCCGACCTCGTCGTCGTTTCGTTCGCAGGTCCGGACGTCGGCGCCCAGGCTGGTGAGCCGGTCGACCACACCGGCGTCGGCCCAGGGTGGGACATGGACCGCCAGTGGTCGTCCGGCGGCCCTGGCGACAACGGCGGCTCCGAGCGCTGCGTTACCGCACGAGGCAATGGCAAGCGGGGTGTCGACGGGAATGCCCTGGACCTCGAGGTGGATCGCCAGCCCGAAGAGGTGGCGGGCCTTGTGGCTGCCCGAGACGTTGCCGGTCTCGTCCTTGGCCCAGAGCCCACCCTCCTGGCCGATGGCCTCGGCCATCTCTGTTACGCAGAGGAGTGGCGTGGTGCGAAAGCCAGAGCCGTCCACCTCGGCGACGGCGTCATCGAGGCGCCGGACGAGGTTGACGTAGGCACCGTCGTCGAGCCCTGCAGCGAGGGCGGCGTGGTGCGCCCAGAGCAGGTGGCGGAACCGGACGAAAGGATTGGGATCGTCGCGGTGTTGCGTGTCGGGACCCGGCCAGATGGCACCGGGAGGGGTGCCCAGCCAGCCGACCGGGCGGGGGAGCGTCACGACCCGGAACGTACCCCGGTGCGGGCGTTGAATTCGTCGATCATGTCGTCCCAGACCGGCGCCAGTCCCTGGACGCCCTTCCAGAAGCCTTGGTCGCGGCGGATTTCGTAGTCGTCGAGTTCCACGCCCTGCTGCTCGACCCACGTGAAGTAGCCCAGGTTGAAGATGCGGTTGCGGCCGACCTCGTCGAGCATCTCGACGTGGGAGGTGTCGGCACCGGCCAGGTGCTCGTCGACGGCGGCAGCCGCCTCGGCGGATCCGAATCCAGTGGCGTAGCGGCCGGCAGCCATGGCCTCGCGCTCGCTGCCGTACATCTCGGCGCCGTCGGTGGCCACTGTGATGAGGGCGTCGTCGGCACCGAGGCCGAGTTCTCTGGCGGTCTTGATGGCTGCGAGCACGTTGCAGATGCTCGAGAGTCCGAAGTGGCCGAGTGTGGCGACGACGGCGTCATCGACCCCGCGGTCGCCGGTGAGGTGGGTGCGGCCCTCGTCGGTGTTGAACACCATGCCGAGTTCGTCGCAGGCCCGGTCGCTCACCGCCACGACGCCGTCCATGTTCGTGACGTTGTGGATCAGGGGGATGTGCTTGTCGCCGATGCCCTGGATGTTGTGCTCGCCGAAGCCGTTGTAGAGCATGGTCGGGCACTCGAGGGCCTCGACGGCGACGATCCGGGCACCGTGGTCGGACTTGAGCCGCTCGCCGGCGGCGAGGGTTCCCGACGATCCGGATGCCGCCACAAATGCCGCCAGCCGTAGCCCCGGATTCGATTCCCGGTGGTGGAGGTAGAGCCGCTCGAGGGCACGGCCGGTCACCTCGTGGTGGCCGACGTGGTTGGCGAACTCGGTGAACTGGTTGAGGATGAAGTTGGCCGGATCCTGCGCTAGTTCGTCGCAGGTGTCGTAGATCTCCTTGACGTTGCTCTCGGAGCCCGGAGTTCGGATGATGTCGTCGGGGTTGTCGATCCACTCCTCGAGCCATTCGAAGCGCTCTCGGCTCATGTTCTCGGGGAGCACGGCGACGCCCCGACAGCCCATGAGGGTCGAGATGGCCACACCGCCGCGTGCGTAATTGCCGGTTGAGGGCCAGACGGCACGGTGCTCGGTCGGGTCGTACTGGCCGGTCACCACCCGCGGCACGAGGCACGCGTAGGCGGCCAGCACCTTGTGGGCGCCGATCATCGGGAAGCGGTTTCCGAACGCCACGATGATCGGGCTGTCGACGCCTGTGAGTTCCGGGGTGAGGACGACGTGCTCGGGCAGGTCGGTGCGGCCACCGTGGAGGTCGTTGTACCAGTGGACGCGGAACAGGTTGAGCGGGTCGGCGGCGTTGCGGTCGATGTCGGCCAAGGAGGCGGTGATGTCGACGGGGATACTCGAAGGATCGGCCAACTGGGCGAACGTGGGAAGGACGATGCCCTGTTGGCGGCAGCGGTCGACGCTGCGCCCGTAGGACTGCTGGTCGACGATCTCGGCCAGCAGGCCGAATCGGCTGGCAGCGAAGGAACCGGTGGCCGTCATGGGGCGCAGGCTATCCCGCTGTCGTCGTGTGGGTTGACAAAACGTTGAAGTGGGGTGACGCGAAATCAGCGTCGCGAGGTGCGAACATGGTGGGATGTTTCGGAGGTTCCTGCAGGTCGGACTCACCGCGTCCCTGGTCGTCCTGGGCATCGTGGTGGCGGCGCGCGCAGCCGAGCCCTCGGTGCGACCGGTGTTGTATCCGGCCTCACCCGCGGTTGCCGAAGTCCGCCAGGCGGCGCTTCCCACCACGACGAGCACCACAACCACGACCACCACGACCACGGCCACGACCACCAGCACGACCACCAGCGTGCCGCCGACCACGACGACCAGCACGACCACCAGCGAGCCGCCGACCACGACGACCACTACCGAAGCCGCGCCGAGCAGCGAGTCGCCGGCCACGACCACGACCGGCGTTCCTTCCGACGATGCCGAACCCACTGTCGAGGAACTGGCGGTGCTGGGTGACGAGTACGGCTGGTTCGAGCGCGGCGACCGGGTGCGCGACCTGCAGCAGGTGCTGGACCTCTCCGTCGACGGTGTCTACGGTCCGGCGACGCGAGCCGTCCACCTGGCGGCGATCGAGGAGTGGGGCCTCGCCGCCGACGGCATTCCGCCTATCCCGACGACCACCACCACGACCACTACCGAGGCACCCGTCGACGAGGAGGCGGTGCTCCTGGCGTCCTATGGCTGGAACGAGCAGGGAGCAGGGGTCCGGGTGCTCCAGGGGGTCCTCGGTATCGGCGTCGACGGCCACTACGGACCGGCGACACGTGCTGCCCACCTGGCGGCGATCGAGGAGCGGGGCCTCGTCGCCGCCGGCATCCCGGCGGTTCCGACCACGACCGAGGTTCCGACAACGACCGAGGTTCCGACCACGACCGAGGTTCCGACAACGACCGAGGTTCCGACAACGACCGAGGTTCCGACCACGACCGCCCCGGTGGCATTCGGGGGCATGGGGGCCGAGATCGTGGCGCAACTGCTGGGCCAACCCTGCATTGCCGACGGTGACCTCTCGGACTGCCCGCCGAGCGTCATCGACCTGGTCTCCGGGCTGACCGGCTGATCGATCGGCAGGGAAACCCCACCGGTTGAGTATCGAACATATGTTCGATACGGTCGTGAGGTGGAGTGGGAACGCCGTTCGCTGTCCGGCCTCCCGTGGCGCGAGGTCGAGCGTCGCCTGGCCGATCGCCCCGGGGCGCCCCTGCCCGCACCGCCCCACGACGAGCCACCACTCCGCCGGGTCGAGGGGTCCATCCCCTACGCCGAACTGCACTGCCACTCGGGTTTCAGCTTCCTCGACGGTGCCTCCGACCCAGCCGAACTGGTGGCCGAGGCGGCCCGTCTGGGTCTGACCGCCCTCGCCCTCACCGACCACGACGGCTTCTACGGGGTGGTCCGGTTCGCCGAGGCAGCCCGCCGGCACGACCTCCCCACCGTGTTCGGCGCCGAACTCTCGCTCGGGGCCGGACCACGCACCGGCACCCCCGACCCGGCAGCCGAACACCTCCTCGTGCTGGCCGACGGCCCGGCCGGCTACGCCCGCCTCGGGGCCGCCCTCACCGAGGCCCAACTGGCTGGCCGCAAGGGCGCACCCCGACTCTCCCTCGACCGCCTGGCGGAACTGGCTGGGACGGGTACCGGGGGAGCCGCCGACTGGGTGGTCCTCACGGGCTGTCGCAAGGGAGCGGTTCCGGCCGCCCTCGAGGCCGACGGGCCGGTCGCCGCCGCCCACCGGCTCCACGACCTGGTCGACCGGTTCGGCCGAGACCGGGTGGTCGTCGAACTCTGGGACCACGGCCATCCCCTCGATGTCGAGCGCAACGACGCCCTCGCCCGCCTGGCGGTGGTCGCCGGCCTTGGCGTGGTCGCCACCAACAACGTCCACTACCACCGGCCCTCCCGCCGCCGCCTCGCCACGGTGCTGGCCGCCGTACGGGCTCGCCGCCCACTGGAGGACCTCGATGGCTGGCTCCCGGCCGTCGGGTCGGCCCACCTCCGGTCGGGTGCCGAACAGGCCCGTCGCTTCGCCCGTTGGCCGGGGGCCGTCGAGGCCGCCGCCGAACTGGGCCGGCGCTGCGCCTTCGACCTGCGCCTCGTGGCCCCCGGCCTGCCGCCCTTCCCGTGCCCCGACGGCTTCGACGAGATGGACTACCTGCGCCGCCTGACCGAGGTCGGAGCCGTCGGCCGCTACGGGCCCCGGGCATCCGAGCGGGTTCCCGGGGCCTGGGCCCAGATCGACCGGGAATTGGAGGTCATCGAACAGTTGGGGTATCCCGGCTACTTCCTCGTGGTCTGGGACCTGGTCGAGTTCTGCCGTCGCTCCGACATCTACTGCCAGGGGCGGGGATCGGCCGCGAATTCTGCCGTCTGCTACGCCCTCGGCATCACCAACGTCGACGCCGTGGGCCTCGGCCTGCTGTTCGAGCGCTTCCTCTCCCCGGCCCGGGAGGGCCCGCCCGACATCGACATCGACATCGAGAGCGGCCGCCGCGAGGAGGTCATCCAGTACGTCTACGGGCGCCACGGGCGGCGCCACGCCGCCCAGGTGGCCAACGTCATCAGCTACCGGCGGCGCTCGGCGGTGCGCGACGTGGCCCGGGCCCTCGGCTACGCCCCCGGCCAGCAGGACGCTTTCGCCAAGGCGGTCGGGCGCCGCCTCCCCGCCGAGGCAGGCCCGGAGGCCTCCATCGTGCCCGCCGAGGTGCAGGACCTGGCCGCCGAGTTGGCTGACGTCCCCCGTCACCTCGGCGTCCACTCCGGCGGCATGGTCATCTGCGACCGGCCCCTCGGCGAGGTCTGTCCGATTGAGTGGGCCACGCGGGCCGACCGCAGCGTCCTGCAGTGGGACAAGGACGACTGCGCCTCGGCGGGCCTCGTCAAGTTCGACCTGTTGGGGCTCGGCATGCTCAGCGCCCTCCACGGCACCATCGACCTGATCGCCACCCACCACGGTGTCGAGGTCGACCTGGCGCTCCTGCCCCAGGAGGAGGCCGTCTACGACATGATCTGTGCCGCTGACACCATTGGCGTGTTCCAGATCGAGAGCCGTGCCCAGATGGCCACCCTGCCCCGGCTGCGGCCCCGCTGCTTCTACGACCTGGTGGTCGAGGTGGCCCTCATCCGCCCGGGCCCCATCCAGGGCGGCTCGGTCCACCCCTACATCCGGCGGCGCAACGGCCGGGAGCCGGTCACCTACCCGCATCCGCTGTGCGAGAACGCCCTCGCCAAGACTCTCGGCATCCCGCTGTTCCAGGAGCAGCTCATGCAACTTGCCATGGACGTGGCCGGGTTCAGCCCCGTCGAGGCCGACCGGCTGCGGCAGGCCATGGCGGCCAAGCGCAGCCACGGGCGCATGGCGGCCCTGCACGACCGCTTCACCGCCGGGGCGGCCGAGCGGGGGGTGCCATGCGACGTGGTCGAGCGGCTCTGGGACAAGTTGGCCGCCTTCGCCGACTACGGCTTCCCCGAGAGCCACTCGGTGTCGTTCGCCTACCTGGTGTACGCCAGTTCCTGGCTCAAGCACCACTACCCAGCGGCGTTCTGTGCGGGGCTGCTGAACGCCCAGCCCATGGGCTTTTACGCCCCGCACACCCTCGCCCAGGACGCCCGTCGCCACGGGGTCGAGGTGCGCACCCCCGACCTGAACCGCTCGTTGGCCGGGGCCACTCTCGAGGGTCCGGCCGACGTCCCGGCCGTGCGCCTGGGCGTGGGGTCGGTGCGCGGGGTCGGCGGCGCCCTGGCCGGGGCCATCGTCGCCGGCCGCCCCTACCGGTCGATCGAGGACCTCCGGCGGCGGATCGGCCCCGACCGGGCGGTGCTCGAGGCGCTCGCCACCGCCGGGGCGTTCGGATGCCTCGGAGCGGACCGGTGCCGGGCCCTGTGGGCGGCCGGGGCCCTCGCCGCCACCGGCATCGACCAACTGGAGGGAGTCGTCACCGGCGTCGACGCCCCGCCGCTGCCGGAACTGACGGCCCCCGAGACGGCACGGGCCGACCTGTGGGCCACCGGCGTGTCGCCCGACGGGCACCCCACCCGCTTCATCCGCAGTGAACTCGAGGCCGCCGGCGTGGTGGTGGCCGAAGGTCTCCGCACGGTGGCCGATGGGGCGAAGGTGTGGGTGGCTGGGGTGGTCACCCACCGTCAGCGACCGGCAACCGCCGGCGGGGTCACGTTCCTCAACCTCGAGGACGAGACGGGCCTCGTCAACGTGGTGGTGTCGCCCGGTTGCTGGATCCACCACCGGGAGGTGGCGGCCGGGGCGCCGGCCCTGCTGGTCCGGGGACGGGTGGAGTCGGCCGAGGGGGCGGTCAACGTGGTCGCCGAACGCCTGGAGCCCCTCATCCTCGCCTCGCCGGTCCGCTCACGCGATTTTCGGTGAAACGCCAAGCGTGCCCAAAAGCGTCGCTCGAAGGCCGGCGGGACACCACACTGGGGCCATGTCCCCGGATCGACGTGCCCCAGCGGGCCTCCCGCGCCTCCGGTACGGCCCCAGCCGGGCCGATGCCGGACAGCGCCTCGTCGCACTCCTGATCGGGGTCCTGTTCGCCACGCTCGGGGGACTGGTCCTCGCCGCAGCGGAGGGGACCCTGGTCGAGTTGTCGGGTCTGCTGCTGCTGGTTCCGGGAGCGGTGGCGTTGCGCGGCAACGTCTTCGGCGCCATGGGTAGCCGCCTCGGCACAGCCGCCCATGCCGGGACGTTCCGCCTCAACTTCCGACCGGACGGGGTGGTCGGCGGCAACCTGCTGGCGGCCGGGGCGCTCTCCTTGGCCTTCAGCATGGTCCTGGCGGTCCTGGCGAAGGGGACCGCCACCGTGTTCGGACTCAGCCGATCGATGACGCTGGCCGACTTTATCGTGGTATCGACCCTGGGTGGGCTAGTCGCCTCAGCCGCAGTCGGGCTGGTGACCGTCGGCATGGTGGTCGGCTCGGCCCGGTTCGGCTGGGACCTCGACAACGTGACCGCACCGCTGGTGACCACGATCGGCGACCTGCTCACGGTGCCGGCGCTGGTGGTGGCGGCCGCGGCAGCCGGCCGGGGCAGTGCCTCGACGGCGCTGGCAGTCGCCCTCGTGGGCGGATCGCTGGTCGTCCTCGTGGCCGCCTGGCGCGCCCCGATCGAGGAGGTCGGACGGATCGTCCGCCAGTCGGTTCCGGTCCTCGGGGTGGCCATCGTGATCGATCTCCTGGCGGGGATCACGATCGAGAGGCGCCTCGATGACCTGCTCGGCGCCGAGGCACTCCTTATCCTGCTGCCTGCCTTCCTGGGCGGAGCGGGAGCGCTGGGCGGCATCCTCTGCAGTCGCCTCTCGACCCAGTTTCACCTCGGCCTCGATGACGCCACGCCGCTGCCCAGCCGGGCCAGTGGCCGCGACATTCGGTCGGTCGTCCTGCTGGCCGTGCCCGTCTTTGCCACAGGTGCCGCGGCGGCCCACGTGGCGGCCGAGCTCACCGGGCAGACCGGGCCGGCGTTCGGTCAGATCCTGGCGGTGGCTCTCTTGGCCGGTGGGATGGCGACAGCGTGCGTGGTTCTGATCGCCTACTACTCGACCATGGCGGCCTTCCGGTTCGGCCTCGATCCGGACACCTACGGCATTCCCCTGGTGACATCGTCGCTAGACCTGGTGGGGGCCTTCGCTCTGGTCCTCGCCATGGTCGCCGTGGGGGTGGCGTGATGGCTTCCGCCTTCCCGCCCACTCATAGATCTCCCCTCTTCCGGCATCCCGCTGGATCTACCATTGACCCCCGACCCCGAGCGAGGAACTGATGGACGACAAACCCCGCAATCTGCGGGCCATGCTGGCCAAGGCCAAGGACACCTCGGAACTGATGGTGGACCTGGCCTATGCGTCGGTCTACTTCGGTGATCCCGAAATGGCCGAAGAGGTGGACGAACTCGAGGAGCAGATGAGCGAGTTGGTCCACGACATGCGAGCCGTGTGTGTGCTGGCCGCTCGGAGCCCCCGTGAGGCTGAAGGGATGTCGTCGGTTCTCCAGGTGGTGTCCGCCATCGAGCGCATGGCCAACGACGCCGTTGACATCGCCCGGATCGTCACGCACCGGCTGGGCATCCCGGCGCAGCTCGTGGCCGACCTGTCCGACGCCGAAGAGGTATCGCACCGGGTGCTCGTGAGCGAGGGCTCGCACATGGCGCACCGTCCGCTCTCGGTCCTCGAACTCCCGGTGCAGGCCGGCATGCGGGTCATGTCGATCCGTCGTGGTCGTGAATGGGACACAGACATCGGTGGGGAAACCGTCCTCGTCCCCGACGACGTGCTATTCCTGCGCGGGTCGCCCGAGGGCATCACCCGACTGCGTGAGCTCGCCGCTGCGCCGGTCTGGGAGCCGCCACGAGCCGAGAACGACGCCGCAGTCACCGACCTCGACCGGTCGGTCGACGTCCTGGTCGAGATGAAGAACCTCTCCGAGACCGCCGTGGGACTCGCCTACAGCGCCCTGGTGTTCGGCGACCGCGGCCTCGCCGCCGAGGTGCGCCACCTCGAGGACAGGCTGGACGAGATGAAGGACCACCTCGAACTGTGGGTGCTGCGGTCGGCCGGCGCTGACCTGGAGCCGTCGGCGCTGCGTGGGCTCCTGCACCTCGCCGAGGCCGCCGAGGACATCGGCGACCAGGCCCAGATGATGGTCTGGATCATCGAGAAGGATGAGGAACTGCACCCGATCCTCGGCATCGCACTCGGCGAGGCCGACGAGGTCGTGGTGCGCTATCCGGTGGCCGAGGGCTCGGCGATCGACGGGTCGTCGCTCTCCGAGTTGGGCATGAACATCGAGCCCGGCTTCACGGTGCTCGCCATCCGGCGGGGTGGCCGCTACGTGTACCGGCCGCGGGGCGGCGTGCGTCTGGCTGCCGGCGACGAACTCATCGCCAGCGGACCCGACGAGGGCCGGTCGCTGCTCGCCCGCATGTGCGGCTGGGACCTCGTCGAGGATGAGGAGGGCGACGACGAACTGGTCCCCGAAGGGACCGGTTCTGTGAGTGCCTGACTTCGACTAGTCGACGTCGTCCTGGGGGGCCGGCACCGGCGGGACTGTCGCGGGGGTCGTACCGTCGTCGCCGCGGAACAACTCGGCGATGGCGCCGAGCGAGCCAAGCGTCGCCGAGAGGTCGGTCGGCAGGAAGATCTTGGTGGCGCTGCCGTCGGCGACCACACCCAGTGCCTCGAGGTACTTGATGGCCAGCAGGTCGGGCGTCGGGTTGCCGTCGTGGATCGCCTGGTACACGCTGCGCACAGCCTCGGCCTCGCCCAGGGCGACCGTCTCCTCGCGGAACCGGTCGGCATCGGCGACTTCCCGGATGGCCTGGGCCTCGCCCTCGGCATGGAGGACCGCCTCCTGCTTGACACCCTCTGCGTGGAGGATCCGGGACTGCTTCTCTCCCTCGGCTCGGGCGATGGCCGCCTCGCGGTGGCCGTCGGCCTCGAGCACCACGGCTCGACGGGTTCGCTCGGCCTTCATCTGCTCGTGCATGGCGTCCATGACATCGGTGGGCGGGTCGATGCGCTGGATCTCGACACGGACGACGCGCACTCCCCATTTGTCGGTCGCGTCATCGAGCACCTGTCGCAACTGGACGTTGACGGTGTCGCGGGAGGTGAGCGCCGCGTCGAGGCTCATGTCGCCGATCACGTTCCTCAGGTTGGTCTGGGCCAACTTCGTGATCGCCAGGATGAAGTTGGCGACGTTGTAGACGAGCCGCTGGGGATCGGTGGGCTCGTAGTAGATGACGGCATCAACCGTGACGGTCACGTTGTCCTTGGTGATGACCTCCTGGGGCGGGACGTCGATCACCTGCTCGCGCATGTCGACCCGGATCAGCTTCTGGATGAACGGGACGATCATCTTGAGGCCCGAATCGACGGTGGTCTTGTAGCGACCCAATTGTTCGATGAGCCCCCGCTGGTAGGGGTGCACGATCTTGATGGCCTGCATCACGAAGATGAACAGGACGAAGGCGACGACGCCTAGGACGATTAGTCCAGCCATTGTGTGGTCCTCTCGGGATTTCTTGCTCGGTGGATGGTCAGGACTCGGAGTCGACGGGGCGCACGATCGCCCGGGTTCCCAGGATGTCGGTCACTTCGATGGCGGTCCCGGTGGGGAGGTCGACTCCGTCGACACTCTCGGCGTGCCACTCCTCGCGACCGACCCGGACGGCGCCCATGCGGTCTGCACCGTCGGACAGGTCCCTGATCACGACACCCGCTTGGCCGATGAGCCGTTCGGCGCCGACGCTGACCGGGTCACCGGTCGCGTTGAGGCGCCGGACGATCGGACGCACAGCGATGGAGGCCACGAGCGAGACGGCCACGAAGATGAACAATCCCGTCGCCGATCCGGCCCCCGAGAAGGTGAACACGGCCGCCACGGCGGCGCCCAGGCCGAAGGGCAGCAGGAAGAAGGTGCCGGCGACGGTGATCTCGCCGACGATGAACGCGGCGGCAGCCGCCAGCCACACCCAGCGCCAGACCTCAGGGTCCATGAGGGACTCACCTTCCCTTTCTCTCATCTCCAGCCAAGTGTTGTGACGGTAGCACGCAACGGATTCCCCTTGGCAGCGGCCCCGGATCGGACAACCGCTACCGTGACCGCCCATGAAGCCCTTCGAGGAGCCGGAATTCTGCCTGCTCACCATCCATGCGCACCCCGACGACGAGGCCTCGAAGGGGGCGTCGACGGTGTCGGCGTGCAGCGCCGCAGGTGTCCACTGCGTCCTTGTCTGTTGCACGGGTGGTGAGGCAGGGGACGTCCTCAACCCGGCCATGGACCGCCCCGAGGTCCACGCCGACCTCCCCGAGGTACGTGCCGGGGAGCTTCGCCGCTCTGCAGAGATCATCGGGTACGACGAAGTGGTCATGCTCGGCTACCACGACTCCGGTATGTCCGAATCCGGATCCGACGCCGCTGACGGAGCCGCCGAAGCCCACCCTGAGGCCTTTGCCGGAGCCGACCCTGACGAGGCCATCGGGCGGCTCGTCGGCGTCATCCGCCGCGTCCGTCCGCACGTGATCGTCACATACCCTGACGAGCGGCGTGGCTACAAACACCCGGACCACCTCCAGGTGCACGACATCTCGGTGCCGGCCTTCGCCGCCGCCGGCGACCCACAGCGGTACCCGGATGAGGGGGAGCCCTGGCAGCCGCTGAAGCTCTACTTCACGACGTGGTCCCGGGCCCGGATGGAGGCGCTCCATGCCAAGTTCGGCGAACTTGGCCTCGAGTCGCCCTACGGCGAGTGGTGGTTCGAGCGGCCCTCCCACGACCACCTCATCACGACGAAGGTACCCATCCGCGACCACTGGCAGGCCCGGTGCGACGCCCTCCGTGCCCACGCCACGCAGATCGACCCGGCTTCTCCGTTCTGGTTCGGCCTTCCCGACGACGTCGCCGGAGACGCCTACCCGTGGGACGACTACGTGCTGGGCAAGACACTGGTCGGCGACCCGGCCGAGGGTGGACTCGAGTCCGACCTCTTCGACCGGATCCGCGGGATGGGCGGCGCCGAGATCGATGCCCTGACCCGGCGGAACGCGGTGGAGGAGCTGGCCTGATGGCGTCGTTCCTCTCCGAGGACTGGATCGCCGATTTCGCCGAAGGGGCGGCGCTGCTGCCCGAGCGGCCGGGCCTCGACGGGGTGGTGCGGTTCGCAGTCTCGAAGACGCCGCACGGCAAGGTGCAGTTTCGGCTCATCGTGGCCGATGGCAGGGTTGTCGATGTGCTACCTGGCCGTGACGGCGATCAGGACGCCACGGTCACGTGGGCCTACCCGGATGCCGTGGCGCAGTTCCGCGGCGAGTTGGATCCGGACGAGGCATTCATGGCGGGTCGTTGCAAGGTCGAGGGCGACTACGCCCGCTACGTGTTCGGGCTGCGGCCGGTGTTCGGAAGCCCCGAGTGGTCGGAGTTGCTGGCCGGCCTGGCCGACCGCAGCACATTCGACGGGGCCTGAGCCGGGGCACCGCCGGTTCAGGTGGCTCGCTGGGCCTCGCGTACCTCGTACCAGCTGATCAGCCGCACTTGGCCCCGGTCGAGGTCGGCCCGCATCTCCGAATTGCCACAGGCCAGGTCGCGGTGGTCGACGCGTCGCCCCCAGTTGTCGCAGATGGCCCGCAACTCGGGTGTGTCGACCGCCGGTTCGACGACGATCTCCGTTACGCCGGGCTCGAGCTCCATGGCCTGGCGCTCGAGGGCCTCGGGGTCGGCGAGGGGGCGCAGGCGGTGGTGGTCGACAGTGAGAACACCCTCTTCGGCGGCCAGCGCCCGAAACGGGAAGCCGGCGAGGGTCTCGGCGTCACCGCTCTCGAGGCGGATCGGCAGGCGGTGCTCGACCGCGAGGTCGAGCAGCACGTCGAAGAACTCGGGGCGGTTCTGGAGGGCGCCGAGGTGTGTGCTGAGGTGGCAGACGTCGAAGCCCCACAGGATGGCCCGCTCGAGTTGGGCTCGACACTCGGACCGGGTCTCGTCGAGGTCGGCATGGTCCCAGAGGTCGTCCACCGTCCGCGGGAAGCCGCCGTCACCATCCAGGAGCGAGGGTGCGGCCGTGATGGGTCGCCAGCGGTAGCAGTCGAGTTCGGCGTTGAGGGTGAGATGCACGCCGACTGGCTCACCGCGGTAGTGGGCGGCGGCCTCCCGGGCCCAGGGGGCGGGAACCATCAGCGAGGCACCGGTGGCCAGGCCGGTGCGCAGGCTCTCGTAGACGCCGATGTTGGTGGCGTGGCACATCCCCAACTGGTCGGCGGTGAGGATGAGGAGCCGGTCGTCGGCGTCGTGGCCGAGCGCCTCGGCGAGTGCGGTCATGGGAGAACGGTACCCGACGACTACAGCGGCGGGTGTGGGAGAGTGGGGGAACCCGCGGGGGACGTGCGTCGGTCAGGCGAGTGGCTCGTGGGGGCCGCCGCACTCCGCCCAGAGCCCGAGGCCGGCAGCGCGGGCCCGGCTCTCCGCCGCCGCCAGTTCCTGGCGTAGGGCGTCGTTGGGGTCGATGTGGAGCGTGGCCGCGTAGCCGCGCTCAACGAGGGCCATGTTGACCTGGAGGCCGTCGGAGAGGCGTTCGAGGTAGGCGAGGAGGCGGCCATAGCGGTCACGAGGTTCGACGTCGCGTGTCACCAGCACTCCGCTGCCGGGAACCAGCAGTAGGCGGAGTCTCGCCGATGCCTGAGGACCGAAGCACTCAACCGATCGGTCGGGGTGGACGGTCTCGGGGGTGTCGATGCCGAGCAGCCGTACGGTCTCACGGTGCCCGGCCAGGTCGACGACCACCGTGTCGCCGTCGACCACCTCGACGATCGTGCCGAGCCCGTCGGCGGGTAGGTCCGGGGAACTGCAGGCGCCGACGACCAGCAGCGCCATCGTGAGCAGTCCGACGCGCATGGCTGTCATCAGTTGGCCCGACGCTGCGGGTCGGGATCCTCGTCGTGGCCCGCGCCGGCGATCGTCGCAGCACCTGCCGGCGGTCCGTCGTCGACCGGATCGTGGCGCCGGAGCTCGGCCCGGGCGCGAGCCACGCCGGCCAGGCCGATCGCCCGGGTGCGGGCGTCGAGCAGGAACCGTGGACGGGTGGGCCGGCAGTTCTTCTCGGGGGTGAGGACCAGTTGCTTGTTCATGGTTCCCAGTATGCGGAAGGGGTGTGACACTCCATTCGGCGACTGCTGGAGAACCCCGAGGCTCGTGCGAATATTGACTTTCGGCCGCCAAGAGAGGAAAGCGCCCACGTGTCCCCATACGGCATCACGGTCCCCCTGCCGGGCCCGCTCCACGACCAACAGGCCCTCTACCGTGAACTCGTCGACCTCGGGTACACGGACGCCTGGAGCGCCGAGGCCGCCGACAACGACGGCCTGACGCCACTGGCCCTCGCCGCCGCCTGGGCCCCCGAGCTGCGCCTGGGAACGGCGATCCTGCCCGCCTACACCCGCAGCCCCGCCCTGATGGCGCAGTGCGCCGCCACCATGGCCTCGGCGGCGCCCGGCCGCTTCGCCCTCGGCATCGGTTCGTCGTCCGACGTGATCGTCGAACGTTGGAACGGTGTCCCGTTCGAGGCGCCCTACCAGCGGGTGCGCGACACCGTCCGCTTCCTCCGGGCGGCGCTCACGGGCGAGAAGGTGACCGAGGAATACGACTCCTTTACGATCGGGGGCTTCCGGCTCGGCATCGTCCCCGAACGGCCGCCCACCATCCTTGTAGCCGCCCTGCGCGAGGGCATGCTGCGCCTGGCGGGACGTGAGTCCGACGGGGCGATCATCAACTGGCTGTCACCCGACGACGTCACCACCGTGGCCGGCATCGTCAACGACCAGGGGCCCGACCGGGAGATCGTGGCCCGAATCTTCGTCTGTCCGAGCGACGACCGGGAGGTGGTGCTGTCCAGCGGTCGCTACGTGCTCGCCGCCTATCTCAACGTCCCCGTCTACCGGGCCTTCCACGAGTGGATGGGGCGGGGCGACCTGTTGGGTGGCCACTGGGAGCGCTGGGCCGCCGGCGACCGAAAGGGGGCGCTCGACGAGATCCCCGAGCAGGTGGTCGACGACCTTTTGGTGCACGGAACGCCCGACCAGTGCCGGACCCGCATCGCCGAGTACGTCGCCAACGGTGTGACCACGCCGGCGCTGGCGATCCTGCCGTTCGGTGGCCTCGACACGATGGAGGCGGTCCGCGCCCTCGCCCCGAACGCCTGAGCGAGTTCCTCAGGCTCCGCCAGCCAGCTCGCCGGCGGCCCGGAAGTGGGCGATCAGGTCCTCAAGACGGCTGTGGGCGTTGAGGCCCGACGTGTGGGGCATCACGTAGACGGGCACGCCACCGAGCGTGCGGTCCTGCACGCCTGCCACCGCCTTCCGGTCGGCGACGGTCCGCCAGCCGCGCAGGCCGACGAAGCATGCCGCCAGCGGTCGGAGCCAGGCACAGAGTCGGTCGACCCGGGCGAAACCCTCCCGGAACTCGTCGGGAGTGACCTCGTCGGCCCTGGCTGTGGTGCGGCGCACGAGGTCGGTCATGCCCAGGCCGTGGTGGGCGAGTGCGTGCCGGGGGTCCCGATCGACCGTCGCCACGCCGGCGGCGAGCACCGCCGGCCAGAAGCGGTTGCCGGGCCGGTGGTAGCCGACTCCCGAGTCAGCCGAGGCGGGGCTGGGGTTTAGGCCCACGACCAGCAGGCGCATCCCGGGGGAAACGGTGTCGGGAAGGCTGTGGTGACGCTCGACGTCGAGTTCCACGGCGTTGCCGTCCATCCGCGTTCCGCCGAGTGCGACGAAGCCGGCGCCGACGACCAGGTCGGATGTCCGATCCGGCCCCCACCCGTCGCCGATCGCCGGCTTGAGGCGCAGCGTGGACCGGTTCCCGGGGTCGAGTCCGGCGTGCAGGTCGGCCAGGAGCAGCGGCAGGTCCGTGTCCGGGCGACTGGTACCGAGGACATGTTGGGGAAGCGGCATTCGACGAGGGTAGGCGGGTCGCGGAAACTGGTGACACGCGTTCGGAAATCCCGCGTCTAGGGTGGGTCCATCGACGAGAAGAGCGACGCCACCGGCAACGAGCAGGACACCGAGGGAGCCGACATGACCGAGACACTCGACACGACCACGATCGACGAGATCAAGGCCATCATCGACCGCGGGCTCGGCACCACCAAGAGCCGTGAGTTGATCGCCTCGTCCGAGGTCGCCGACCTCCTCCTCGACCTCCGCCTCCTGCTGGTCACCTCCGAGGCCGACCTTGAGGCGTCGCCCCTCAACTGAGGAGCACCTTCCCCGCCTAGCGCAGGGGCAGCACCTTCCGGACCAGGCGGCCCAGCGCCAGTCCGATTCCGGCGCCCACCACCACGTCGCTGGCGTGGTGGATGCGCACATGCACCCGTGAAAACGCGACCACGCCGGCAGCGGTAAACCAGAACGGCCTGACCCGGGATCGCTCGCTCAACAGCGTCGCCGCCAGGAAGGCCGCAGAGGCGTGGCCCGACGGAAAGCTGCTGGTGAGCGGCTGGCGCAGCTTGTGTGGCCGCTCGTCCTCGTGGTCGGGGCGGTCGCGTCGGAACAGCGACTTGACCGCACCGTTCACGAACGCCGACTCGGCGCCGAGTGCGGCTGACAGCCGGATCGCCTCGCGGTGCCCGTTACGGCGGACGACTCCCCGCGCCGTGCCGGCCAGGTGCCAGAGCAGGCTGAAGTCGGCGAGCTCGCTGGCCGTGTAGAAGAGCCTGTCCAGGTTCGGGTTGCCACGTAGCGGCTCCCAGGCCTTGTCGACCACCTTGTCGAACGCCGCTCCGACGGGGCCCAGCGGATGGAGGTCGGCGCTGCCGTCGTCATCGGGAGCGTCGTCGCCAGTGTCCATGACGATGGAGAGGTGTCCCCGCTCGGCAGCGGATCCGGAGGCTGTGGCCATTGCGGCAGCGTAATGGCGCCTTCCGGGGACGCCGCCGCGGACCAGTCAGGCGTGGGCCCCGGGGCGGCTGAGCACGCCCCTGCGCCACCGTCTGGGCGTGGCCAGCAACGCCCTCGGGTAGTCCTCGAATAGCCAGCGGGCGAAGTTGCGGCGGGTCCAGGGGGTGAGCCCCCCCAAGGCGACCGAGGCACGGGCACCGATCGGACGGGCCAGGACGCGCTGGAGGACGACCGACATGCGGTGGTCGGCGACGAGGTCCCGGCGCACCTCGCGCCGGTAGTGGGCGCCGACCTCGGCGGACGAACCACCGGCGATCACCGATTCGGCGGCGAGGACGCCGGTGAGCAGCGCCTGGCCGATGCCCTCTCCCGTCAGCGCATCGGTCGCGGCGGCGGCATCCCCGACGAACAGCACCGGGCCGTGATCGAGCACCGCCCGGTCGACGCGAGCCGGGATTGGCCAGGCGGTGCGCCGGCCCTCGGGCGCCGCATCGGGCCCGAGTACCTCGCGCATGCCCGGGCGGGAGAGGAGGCCATCCCAGACGTGGCCGGTGTCGCCGACGGCCACCCGACCGCCGCGCAGCACGCCGAAGCCGACGTTGGCCCGGCCCCCGGGGAGGGGGAAGCTCCACGAGTAGCCGGGCAGCAGGTCGGGCTCGAACCAGACGTGGAGGTCGCGAGCCGCCGGGCCCACGTTGGCCACGTACTGGCGGAAGGCCTGCCACTCGCCGCGGTAGCCGTCGTCCGACAGGCCGAGGAGGCGCCGGGTCGGTGACCACATGCCGTCGGCTGCAACCACCGTTGTGGCCCTCACGGGATCTGTCCCGGCAACGTCCAGGTCGACGCCCCGATCGGCGATGCTGATGCCGGTCACGGCGTGGCCCTCACGTACCTCGGCCCCGGCGGTCCTCGCCAGGTTGAGCAGGGCGGCGTCGTACTCGGCTCGCGGCACGACAGCGGCGTACTGGCCGTCACCCGTGGGGAGGGGAAAGTGGCGGGTGCGACTGCCGCCACCGGTGTGGATCACGGCGTGGTCCACGACCTGCCAGCCGGTGATCGGAGCGGGGTCGAACCCCAACTGCTCGCCGAGGCGCAGCGCCAGTGCGGTCAGGCCGTCACCGCAGCACTTGTCGCGTGGGAAGGTCGCCTTGTCGAGCACCACGACGGAGCATCCCGCACGGGCGAGGGTGGTGGCCGCTGCAGCGCCGGCGGGACCGCCGCCGACCACCGCCACGTCGAATGAATCCATGCGCCGTGACCGAGTGACCTAGAAGAGCCGGAGCGTCGTCGACTCGATGCCCTGGAGCTCGTCGTAGTCGATCTCGACGCAGCCGATGTCCCGGTCGTCGGCCAGGACCTTGGCCTGGGGCTTGATCTCCTGGGCGACGAACAGACCGCGCACGGGGGCCAGCAACTCGTCCCGGTTCAGGAAGTCGAGGTAGCGCGTGAGCTGCTCGACGCCGTCGATCTCGCCCCGGCGCTTCACCTCGATGGCGACCGCGTGGCCGTCGGCGTCCCGACACAGCAGGTCGACCGGCCCGATCCCGGTGGGGTACTCCCGGCGTACCAGGGAGAGCTCCTCGCCGAGGAAGGAGGGGTCCTCGGCCAGCAACTCCTGGAGGTGGGCCTCGACGCCGTCCTTCTGGAGGCCCGGATCGACGCCCATCTCGTGCGTGGTGTCGGACAGCACCTCGAGGAGCGTGATCGTGAGGGTCTCACCCTTCGGGTTCGACACCCGCCAGGTCTCCTCGCTGGCCTCGACCAGCGTGTTCGGTGCATTCATCCAGTTGAGGGGCTTGTAGGCGCCACCATCGGCGTGGATGGCGACGCAGCCGTCGGCCTTGACCATCAGGAGGCGGACCGCCTCTGGCAGGTGGGCGGTGAGGCGGCCGTCGTAGTCGACCGTGCAGCGGGCGATGACGAGGCGCACGGTGTCCGAGCCTAGGAGCAGCGGTCGCGGCTCAGTCGGCGACGGCGGCGAGGGTGGCCGCAGCCAGTTCCCGACGGCAGATGAGCAGGTCCGGGAGGTAGGGGTCGGGGTGGTTGTAGATGAGCGGTGAGCCGTCGAGGCGCGACACGTGGAGCCCGACCGACGCGGCGACTGCCGCCGGGGCGCAGTTGTCCCACTCGTACTGGCCGCCTGAGTGGACGTAGACGTCGACCTTGCCGCGCACCACGGCCATGGCCTTGGCCCCCGCCGAACCCATCTCGACGAGTTCGCCGCCGAGCGCCTCGGCGACTTCCAGGGCCTTGGCGGGAGGACGGGTGCGGCTGACCACGATACGCGGCACCCCGGGCACGGGCGCCAGGTCATCGGTGGTGTTCGCCTCGAGGGTCGACAACGTGAGCCCGAGCCCCGGCAGGGCGACGGCGCCGGCGGTGGGGTGGCCGTCCTCGGCCAGCGCCACGTGCACGGCCCAGTCGGGCCGCGGCGGCTCGCTGAACTCGCTGGTGCCGTCCAGCGGATCGACGATCCAGACTCTCGAGGCTTCCGCCCGGTCCGGGTGCACCTCGTGGGCGGAGCCCTCCTCGGACAGCACGGCATCGTCCGGGCGGGCCTCGGCCAGGGCGTCCATGAGGAGGTCGTGTGCGGCACGGTCGCCCTCGTCTCTGAGGGTCGCTGCCGGCGCCCCCTCCGCGGACAGGCGCAGCCGCAACTCGAGCAGCAGGACGCCGGCGCGCATGGCCAGTTCGGCGGCGAGGCGGTGGTCGTCGGAAGTGGCCATGGGTCACGATCATCGCAGACAGCGGCTCGTAGCATTGGCAGCTGAACCAGAGGAACGGCCACGATGGGGGCCCTGTGACCACCACCTACGAACTCTCCGACCTCGACCAGATCGAGGCCGAGTCGATCCACATCTTCCGCGAGGTCGCGGCCGAGTTCGAACGCCCCTGCATGCTGTTCTCCGGCGGCAAGGACTCGATCGTGATGCTGCGCCTTGCCGAGAAGGCCTTCTCGCCGGCCCGCCTGCCGTTCCCGGTGATGCACGTCGACACCGGCCACAACTTCCCCGAGGTGCTCGAGTTCCGCGACCGCCGCCTCGCCGAGGTCGGCGCCCGCCTGGTGGTGGCGTCGGTGCAGCAGTCGATCGACGACGGGCGCGTCATTGAGGAGACCGGCCCCCGGGCCAGCCGCAACCGCCTCCAGACCACCACGCTGCTCGATGCCGTCGGGGAGCACCGTTTCGACGCCCTGTTCGGCGGCGCCCGCCGCGACGAGGAGAAGGCCCGTGCCAAGGAGCGGGTGTATTCGTTCCGCGACGAGTTCGGCCAGTGGGACCCCAAGAACCAGCGGCCCGAGCTCTGGAACCTCTACAACGGCCGTATCCGCCGGGGCGAGCACATCCGGGTGTTCCCGATCTCGAACTGGACCGAGCTCGACATCTGGGAGTACATCCGCCGGGAGGGCATCGAGATCCCGTCGATCTACCTCGCCCACGAGCGGCCGGTATTCGATCGCGACGGCATGTGGCTGGCCGACTCCGACCACGTGACCCGGATGGACAGCGAGGAGGTCGTGACCAGGCGGGTGCGGTACCGCACCGTGGGTGACATGTCGTGCACCGGCGCCGTCGAATCCACGGCCGCCTCACTCGACGAGGTCATCGCCGAGGTCGGGGCGACCCGGATCACGGAGCGGGGAGCGACCCGGGCCGACGACCGCGTGTCCGAGGCGGCTATGGAGGACCGCAAGAAGGAGGGCTACTTCTGATGGAGCTCCTCCGGTTCGCCACCGCCGGCAGCGTCGACGACGGCAAGTCGACCCTCATCGGACGCCTGCTCTACGACACCAAGCAGATCTTCCAGGACCAACTCGAGGCCATCGAGCGCACGTCCCTGCAGATGGGCAACGAGTACACCAACCTGGCGCTGCTCACCGACGGCTTGAGGGCCGAGCGCGAGCAGGGCATCACCATCGACGTCGCCTACCGCTATTTCGCCACGCCGAAGCGCAAGTTCATCATCGCCGACACCCCCGGGCACATCCAGTACACGCGCAACATGGTCACCGGGGCGTCGACGGCCGACATGGCCCTGGTGCTGGTCGACGTCCGCAACGGCATCGTCGAGCAGTCGCGGCGCCATGCCTTCCTGGCCTCGCTGCTGCGCATCCCGCACCTCGTCGTCTGCGTCAACAAGATGGACCTCGTCGGCTACGGGCAGGAGGCCTTCGAGAAGGTCAAGGCCGAGTTCCGGGACTTTGCCATGAAGCTCGACATCGCCGACCTCACCTTCATCCCGGTGTCGGCCCTGCACGGCGACAACATCGTCGACCGCTCGCCCAACACCCAGTGGTACGAGGGTGCGTCCCTGCTGCACCACCTCGAGGAGGTGCACATCGCCAGCGACCGCAACCTCGTCGATGCCCGCTTCCCGGTGCAGTACGTGGTCCGCCCGCAGTCCGACGAGTACCACGACTACCGGGGCTACGCCGGCACGGTCGTGGGCGGCGTGTTCAAGCCCGGCGACGAGGTGATGGTGCTGCCGAGCGGTTTCACGTCGACGGTGGCGTCGGTCGACACCTTCGCCGGGCCCGTCGACGAGGCGTTCCCGCCGATGGCCGTCACGATCCGCCTCACCGACGACATCGACGTGTCGCGCGGCGACATGATCTGCCGGCCCGGCAACCAGCCCACGGTGGGTCAGGACCTCCAGGCCATGGTCTGTTGGTTGTCCGAGGCGTCGAAGTTGACGCCCCGGACCAAGTTGGCGATCAAGCACACCACCAGGGCTGCCCGCGTCATGGTGACCGACCTCCAGTACCGGCTCGACGTCAACACGCTGCACCGCGACGAGTCGGCCGAGGCACTCACACTCAACGAGATTGGCCGGGTCTCGCTGCGCTGCACCCAGCCGCTGTTCTTCGACGAGTACCGGCGCAACCGGGCGACCGGCAGTTTCGTGCTCATCGATGAGACGACCAACGCCACGGTTGCCGCCGGCATGGTCATCGGCGCCGGGGCCTGAGCGGGCCCATGGGTGATCAGGAGGGCACGAGCCCCAACGTCGTGTGGCACCCGACCACCCTGGGCCGCGACGAGCGGGTGGGGGCGCTCGGCCACCGGGGGTCTACGATCTGGTTCACCGGCCTGTCCGGATCGGGCAAGTCGACGGTCGCCGCTGCCTGCGAGCGCCTGCTTGTCGCCGACGGGCAGCCCGCCTACCTGCTCGACGGCGACAACCTGCGCCACGGCCTCAACGGTGACCTGGGATTTTCGTCAGCGGACCGCGACGAGAACGTCCGGCGGGTGGCCGAGGTGGCCCGTCTGTTCGCCGACGCCGGCGTCGTCGCCCTGGTGCCGCTCATCAGCCCCTACCGGGAGGCCCGCCGGCGTGCGCGTGCGCTGCACGAGGCGACTGGCGTGCCGTTCCTCGAGGTGTTCGTGGACACGCCGCTCGAGGTCTGCGAGGAGCGTGACCCCAAGGGCCTCTACGCGAAGGCCCGGGCGGGCGGGTTGACCGGCATGACCGGGATCGACGACCCGTACGAGGCGCCGGAGTCGCCCGACCTGGTCCTCACCCCCGACGACGGCGGTGCCGTGGCCGCAGCTACGAGGGTCCTCGCCCTGCTCGACTGAGCTGTCAGGTCCGGGTGAGGGGCTTGTAGCGGACCCTCGTGGGCTGGGCGTCGAGGCCCAGTTCCTTCTTCCGGTAGGCCTCGTACTCGGTGAAGTTGCCCTCGAACCAGCGCACCTGCGAGTCGCCCTCGAAGGCCAGTACGTGTGTGGCGACCCGGTCGAGGAACCAGCGGTCGTGGCTGATGATCACCGCACAGCCGGCGTAGGCGTCGAGGCCTGACTCGAGCGCCCGCAGGGTGTCGACGTCGAGGTCGTTGGTCGGTTCGTCCAGCAGCAGCAGGTTGGCGCCGCTCTTGAGCACCTTGGCCAGGTGCACCCGGTTGCGCTCGCCACCCGAGAGGTCGCCCACCTTCTTCTGCTGGTCGGTGCCCTTGAAGTTGAAGGATGCCACGTAGGCGCGGCCGTTGACCTCGCGCCTGCCGACCTGGAGGAACTCGCGGCCTTCGGTGATCTCCTCGTAGACGGTGCGTTCGGGGTCGAGGGTGTCGCGTGACTGGTCGACGTAGCCGATCTCGACGGTCGGGCCGATGCGGATGGCGCCGGCATCGGGCGTCCAGGTGGATTCTCCGGTGCCTTCGGCGGATTCGACGAGCAACCGGAACAGTGTGGTCTTGCCGGCTCCGTTGCCGCCGATCACGCCGACGATCCCAGCGGGCGGCAGTGAGAACGAGAGGTCCTCGATGAGCAACTTGTCGCCGAAGCCCTTGGCCAGGTGCTCGACCTCGACCACCTGGTCGCCGAGTCGTTGGTTGGCCGGGATGTCGATCTGGAGCTCGCGGTCGCGGCGCTTCACGTCGGCAGCCTCGGCCACGAGCCGGTCGTAGGCGGTGAGACGCGCCCTGCCCTTGGACTGGCGTGCCCTGGGAGCCATGCGCACCCATTCGAGCTCCCGCTCCAGGGTGCGGCGGCGGGCCGAGTCGGTCTTCTGCTCGGCCTCGAGGCGGGCCGCCTTCTGCTCCAGCCAGCCCGAGTAGTTGCCCTCGAAGGGGATTCCCCGGCCGTGGTCCATCTCGAGGATCCAGCCGGCCACGTTGTCGAGGAAGTAGCGGTCGTGCGTGATCGCCACGACGGTCCCGTGGTAGTCCTTGAGGGTGCGCTCGAGCCAGGCCACGGACTCGGCGTCGAGGTGGTTGGTGGGCTCGTCGAGCAGCAGCAGGTCGGGGCGTGAGAGCAGCAGCCGGCACAGCGCCACCCGGCGTCGTTCACCGCCGGAGAGGGTGGTGACGTCGGCGTCGCCCGGCGGCAGGCGCAGGGCGTCCATGGCGATCTGGATGGTGCGCTGGAGGTCCCAGGCGCCGGCCGACTCGATCCTGCGTTCCAGGTCGGCCTGCTCCTCACCCAACTTCTCGTAGTCGACGTCGGGATCGGCCCAGGCGGCCAGCACCTCGTCGTAGCGGGACAGCAGCGCCGCCACCTGGCCGACGCCGTCCATGACATTGCCCTGCACGTCCTTGGCGGCGTCGAGTGCGGGCTCCTGTTCGAGCATGCCGACGGTGAAGCCATCGGTGAGGCGGGCCTCGCCGGTGAAGCCGTCGTCGACGCCGGCCATGATCCGCAGCAGCGACGACTTGCCTGCCCCGTTGGCACCGATCATGCCGATCTTGGCGCCCGGGTAGAAGGCCAGGGTGATCTCCTTGAGCACCTCGCGGTCGGGCGGGTAGAAGCGGCTGGCCCGCCGCATGGTGAAGATGAACTGTGCAGCCATGGTGGCCGAGGCTACCGGTGGCGCCGCGTGGGCCTCAGGGGTGGAGGCCACCTAGGTTCGCCGCCGTGATCGAGGCGGTTCTGTTCGACTTCGGCGGGGTGCTGACCTCGAGTCCGTTCGAGGCGTTCGCCGCCTATGAGGCGGAGGCCGGACTGCCACCGGACACCATCCGGAGGCTCAACGCCACCAACCCGGATGGCAACGCATGGGCCCGGATGGAGCGCCGGGAGGTCGACGAGGCCAGCTTCTGCGACCTGTTCGAGGCGGAGGCTGCCGCCCTCGGGTTGGCGGTCGATGCCCGGATGGTGCTGGCCGGGCTTCGGGGCGAGGTCCGCCCGGCGATGGTCGAGGTCCTGCGCCGTTGTTCCGAGCGTCTGCGCACGGCGCTGCTCACCAACAACGTCACGCCGATGGCCGAGTCCGCCGAGATGGGACAGGCGTCGGCGGTCGTCGACCTCTTCGACGTGGTCGTGGAGTCGAGCGTGGTGGGCTGCCGCAAGCCCGAGCGACGCTTCTACGAGTTGGCCTGCGAGGGACTCGGGGTGGCGCCGGAGGCTTGCGTGTTCCTCGACGACCTCGGCGTCAACCTCAAGCCGGCCCGGGCCATGGGCATGACCACGATCAAGGTGGCCGATCCCGACGACGCCATCGCCGAGTTGGCCGTCGTCGTCGGGTTTCCCCTCGGTTGAGCCGCTACCGTCGGCCACGATGCGCATCGTCACCTGGAACGTCAACTCCCTGAAGGCCCGACTGGGTCGCGTCGAGGCGTGGATCGTCGCCACAGAACCTGACGTGCTGTGCCTCCAGGAGACCAAGATGGCTGACGAGGCCTTCCCCCACGGGGCGTTCGCCGCCCTCGGCTACGAATCGGCGCACCACGGTGAGGGGCGCTGGAACGGCGTGGCGGTGATCTCGAGGGTGGGGCTCGACGACGTGCGACCCGGATTCGCCGACGGGCGGGACGACCCCGACCCCGACGCCAGGATCCTTTGGGCTACCTGCGACGGCGTCCGGGTGGCGTCGTGCTACATCCCCAACGGCCGCGAGGTCGGCCACGACCACTGGCACTACAAACTGGACTGGCTGGGCCGCCTCCACGACGACCTCGCAGCCAACGCCGACGTTGCGGCCGACCCGGTGGTGGTGGTCGGTGACTTCAACGTGGCCATCGACGACCGCGATGTCTGGGACCCGGCGGCCTGGGAGGGAGCGACCCACGTGACCCCCGAGGAGCGGGCGGCCGTCCAGCGGCTCGTCGACCTGGGGCTCGTCGACGTCTTCCGTGAGCGCCACAACGCCGCTGGCCTGTTCTCGTGGTGGGACTACCGGGATCTGGCCTTTCCCAAGGGGCGCGGTATGCGCATCGACCTGGTTCTGGCCTCGCTGCCTGTCGCCGCAATGCTCGACTTCGTGGTCGTGGACCGCAACGAGCGCAAGGGCGAAAAACCCAGTGACCACGCCCCGGTCGTCGCCGACTTCGCCCTGGGCTGAGGCCGTGACCCATGCCTCGAGGCCACAGCGGGACCGGGACCTGCTGGCGGGCCTGGAGCGGGTGTGCCTGGCGCTGCCGGGGGTCGAGGAGCGGCTCAACCACGGGATGCCGACTTTCGGGATCGTGGGGCGCCCGGCCTTCGCCAACCTCCACACGCACCCCGACGACGGACGGCCCACGCTGTGGTTCAAGGCGGCGCCCGGTGTGCAGGGCGAACTGGTCGACCAGGAGCCCGAGCGCTTCTTCGTGCCGCCCTACGTGGGGTCACGAGGTTGGGTGGGCCTGCGCCTCGACGTGGACCTGGACTGGGACGAGGTGGCCGACGTGGCCGAGCAGTCCTGGCGCCTCACCGCCCCGAAGCGCCTCGTCCGGGAGTTCGACGGGGAGTAGCGCTCAGCCCTTGTCGGCGAGGAGGGCGAGGAGTTCGGCGCCGAAGCGTTCAACCTTGGCCGGACCGATGCCCGAGATCGCCAACAGTTCATCGGTCGTCCTCGGACGAGTTGCGGCCAGTTCGTCCATCGTGGCGTTGCTGAACACCGTGTAGGCGGGCTTGTCGGCAGCGAGTTCGAGGCGCCATGCCCGCAGCGCTTCGAGCAGTTCCGGGTCGAGGTCACCGTGGTCGATCGGAGGGGCCTTGGCCCGGGGCGGCGCCGGCGGGGGAGCGGCCGAAGCGGGGCGTTCGTGGCCGGCCAGGATTGCCAGCAGGTCGGGGCCGAAGCGGTCGGCCTTGACGGGACCGATGCCGGACACGTCCCGCAGTTCCCGGGGCGAGCCGGGCCAGCGGTGGAGGAGGTCGGCCAGCGTGGCGTCGTTGAAGATCGCATAGGCGGGCACGTCGGCTGCCCGGGCCCTCCCGAGGCGCCAGGCGCGGAGTTCCTCGACGACGAGGTGGTCGGGAAGTTCGGGTCGCCGGACCTGCTCGCGCGCCATCGCTGCCCGGCGGGCCTGCTCGGCTTGCTCGAATGGCTTGTCGAGGTTGCGGATCGCCAACTCGATGTCCTCGAGCCAGAACGAGGGCCGGCGGTTCGAGGTGCGGGTGTCGAAGGTGCGCTGCTGGGCCCAGGTCAGGTGCAGTCCCACCTCGGCACGGCTCAGCGCCACGTAGAGCAGGCGGCGCTCCTCGGCAAGGGCGGCCGGCTCGCGGGCGTGGGCGATCGGGACGAGGCCCTGCTCGAGCCCGGCCACGTGGACGGTTTCCCACTCCAGGCCCTTGGCGGAATGGAAGGTGGCGACCTCGACGGCGTCGGTCGAGTCGTCGTCGGCGGCTCGGGCCTGGGAGCGCACCCAGGCTTCGAAGCCGGAGGCCGTGCCCGAGGAGTCGATCGACAGGAACTCGTCGGCGAGCGTGCGCAGGCGTGCGAACGCCACGGCCCGTTCGGTGTTCTGGGGAGCGGCCTCGTCGTCGTGGGCATTGTCGTCGGCCTCGGGTCGCAGGTCACCCAGGTGGTCGGCCAGGGGTCGGTTGCTGCGGGACAGCGACCCGAGTGCCCCCTTTACGTCGGGTCGGTCGAGGAGGCCGCTGCCGGCACGGGTGCGGACCGGAATGTGCGCCTCGCGGAGTGCTTCGACGATCACCTCGGCCTGGGCGTTGGTGCGGACCAGTACCGCCTGCCGGGACCAGGAACCGTTGGGACTTCGGGAGTCGCGCACCCGCCGGGCCACCCCGGCCGCTTCGGCACGGTCGTCGGCGTGCACGGTGACCGTGGGCGGCGGGCCGCTCGGCCGGTTGGCTCGCATCGGCTCGCGGCCACGAAGGGCAGCGGCGGCGGTGCGCAGCACCTGTGGCGTGCTGCGGTAGTTCTGGCGCAGGTTGACGATTGTGGCGCCAGGGAAGTGCGTGTCGAAGCGGTTCAGGTGGTCGGCGTCGGCGCCGTTCCAGCCGTAGATGGCCTGGTCGGGGTCGCCGATGATGCACAGGTCGTCGCTGGTGGTGAGCCAGGCGCTCAGCAGGGCGAACTGCAGCGGGTTGACGTCCTGGAACTCGTCGACGTAGAGGTGCCTGAACCGCCATCGCTGGGCGTCGCCGAAGGCTCGGTCGCCACGGAGGGCCCTGGCGCAATGGTCGAGCAGGTCATCGAAGTCGACCATCCGCTTCTCGGCCTTGAGGTCCTCGTACCCGCGGTAGATCCGGCCGATGGTCGAGGGAGCCATCGGCGGGGTGCGTCCGAGTGCCTCGGCCCGACCGGCGTACGCCTCGGGTGGGATGCGCCGAGCCTTGGCCCACTCGATCTCGCTGACGACGTCGAGGACGTCGGTGCTGCGCCGGTCGCGGGGGAGCAGTGGGGTGATGAAGCCGAACTTGCGGTTGAGCAGGTCGGGCTCGCGCTGGTCGCGCTCACGCCAGTAGGTGCGCAGTTGGGCGTAGGCAACCGAGTGGAAGGTGCCGGCGGCCACCTGGTCGCGCAGGCCCAGGACGCGCAGCTGGGACCGCAACTGGCTGGCGGCCTTTCGGGTGAAGGTGAGGGCCAGCACGCGTCGGGGATCGTTGCGACCGGTCAGCGAGCGCCAGGCGATGCGCCGGGTGAGTACCCGGGTCTTGCCGGACCCGGCGCCTGCCTTGATCGCCAGCGGCAGGGCATCGGTGGTGACGGCGTGGAGTTGCTCGTCGTTGAGCCCGGCCAGGAGTCCGTCGGCATCGGCGTGGTCGTCGGGCTCTGCGTCGAATAGTGGGTCGGTCGCGGACACGGGCCGCACCCTACCCACGGGGCGCGACAGCGTTCCCCGGCCCCGCGCGCCGCGTACGGCAGAGCCGCATCTACGATCGGCTGCATGGAATCGCTCTCGCCGAGGCGCTTCGAGATCCTCGTGGCAGAGGCCCTTGACACCCTGCCACCGGACCTGGGCGGCCTCATGGACAACGTGGTGGTGCTGGTCGCCGACCGGGGAGACCCGCCCGACCTCCTCGGGCTCTACGAGGGCGTGCCGCTCACCGAGCGCGACGAGTACGGCACCGGCGGGTTCACCATGCCCGACTCGATCCACCTCTACCGACTGGCCCTCTGCGAGTTCTGCGAGGACGAGGACGACCTGCGCGAGGAGGTGCTCGTCACCGTCGTCCACGAGGTGGCCCACCACTTCGGTATCGACGACGATCGCCTCACCGAACTCGGCTGGGACTAGCCCCGCTCCATCGGGACGTGGGGGATGCCGTCATCGGTGAACTCATCGCCGGTCCGGGCGAAGCCGTGCTCGACGTACCAGGGCTCGAGGTACGTCTGGGCGTCGAGCACCAGTCGGCCCGGCGTCGTTGCCATCACGTGGTCGACGAGCAGGCCCGCCAGGCCCTGATGCCGCTGGTCGGCGGCCGTCGCCACCCGGCTGATCCGGTGCGAGCCGTCCGGCTCGGCGAGCAACCGCAGGCAGGCGACGGGCATGCCTCCCTCGTCGATCCAGACGTGGCGAGTGGTCGGTTCGAGGTCGCGGCCGTCGAGTTCCGGGTAGGGGCACTCCTGCTCCACGACGAACACGTCGACCCGCAGTCGCAGCAGGGCGTAGAGCGCGAGGGCGTCGAACTCGTCGAAGCTCTGGTCACGAATGTCGGACACGGACGCGACGGTAGTCCCCGGCATTGCCTCCGGGCCGTCCCGCGTCGGATGATGGCGGGGTGCCGACCGCGACGCTCACCACCGGGATCGACTGCTGCTACGAACAGCACGGAGACCCGGCCGACCCCACGATCGTCCTGGTACACGGCCTCGGCAGCCAACTCCTGGCCTGGCCGCCCGGGTTCTGCGACCTGCTCGTCGACGAGGGCTTCCACGTGGTGCGCTTCGACAACCGTGACAGCGGCCTTTCGACCTGCCTGCCAGACGGAACCGCCTACACGCTCTCTGACATGGCCGCCGACGCCGTCGCCCTCCTCGACCACCTCGGCACCGTCGACGCCCACTTCGTTGGCATGTCGCTCGGCGGCATGATCGTACAGACCGTCGCCGCCGGGCACCCCGACCGGTGCCGCAGCATGGTGTCGATGGCATCCAACACCGGCAACCGCGACTTCGGTCGCCCCAGCGGCGAGGTCATCGAGGCGATGATGGCCGAGGCTCCCGACGACCCCTCCGCCCGCACCGAGAAGGAGGTCGTCGACAACCGCCTCTGGTGCAGCACGGCGTGGTACGACGAGGATTACATCCGGGCCCTTTACGCCGCCTACACGGAACGGGCGCTCCAACCGCGCGGGGCCTTCGAGCGCCTGTGGGGGGCCGTCGTCGCCTCCGGCAACCGCGACGCCCAGGTCGCCACGATCACGGTGTCCAGCCGGGTCGTCCATGGCAGCGCGGACACGCTCATTCCCGTGGGCGGCGGCGAGCACACCGCGGAGATGATCCCAGGCGCCGACTTCGTCGTGGTCGAAGGCTGGGGCCACGACCTGCCACCGGGGTCCTGGCCGCACCTGACGGCGGCGATCACCGAACACGCACTCCGCGCCGACGTGGCGCGCGTGAACTGACGAAGGGAAGCACCATGGGAGCACTCGACGGGGTACGTGTCATCGAACTGGCCGGGATCGGACCGGGTCCGTTCTGCGGGATGATGCTGGCCGACCAGGGCGCTGAGGTGATTCAGGTCGACCGTGCAGCGGCGGTGCGCGGAGGCGACCCCGCCCGCCCGCCCGGAAACGTCAACGGCCGCGGTCGGCGCAGCATCGGCGTCGACCTCAAGTCGCCTGAGGGCGTCGAGACCGTGTTGCGCCTCGTCGAGGGAGCGGGCATGGTCTTCGAGGGCTTCCGGCCCGGTGTGGCCGAGCGGCTCGGGGTCGGCCCCGATGACTGCCTCGCCCGGAACCCGGCAATCGTCTATGGACGCATGACCGGTTGGGGCCAGGACGGCCCCTATTCGTCGATGGCCGGCCACGACATCAACTACATCGCCCTCGCCGGCGTGCTCGCCCACATCGGACGCAGTGACTCCGGCCCCGTGCCGCCCATGAACCTCGTCGGCGACTTCGGGGGCGGTGGCATGTACCTCGCCTACGGCATGGTCTGCGCCCTCCTCGAGGCTCGGAACTCGGGGAAGGGCCAGGTCGTCGATGCCGCCATGGTCGACGGGGCCGCCAGCCTCATGAGCTTCATCCACGGGATGCTCGCCTCCGGCTTCCATTCTCCTGAGCGCGGCACCAACCTGCTCGACACCGGCGCCCACTTCTACGACGTGTACGAGTGCGCCGACGGCGGATGGATCTCGCTCGGGTCGATCGAGCCGCAGTTCTATGCCGAACTGCTCGACAAACTCGGGCTGGATGCCGAACGGTTTGGCAAGCAGAACGACCGGGACCTCTGGCCCGAACTCAGCGCGGAGATCGCCGCCGTCGTCCGGATGAAGACCCGGGACGAGTGGGACGCCATCCTCGAGGGCAGCGACGTCTGCTACGCCCCGGTGCTCACCGTCGACGAGGCCATCCGACACCCGCACAACGTGGCCCGGGGGACCTTCATCGACGTGGGCGGAATCACCCAGCCGGGCCCGGCACCGCGCCTCAGCCGCACCCCGGGTGAGGTCCGGCGACCGCCGGCGCACGCGGGCCAGCACACCGACGAGGTGCTGTCCGAGGCCGGTTTCGACGACGACGAGGTGGCTGCGCTGCGTGCCTCGGGCGCAGTCGCCTGAGTCCCGGCCAGGTTTGAGGAGGAGCACCCATGGCCACCGCCGTCTTCTTTCACGCCCACCCCGACGACGAGGCGCTCGCCACCGGCGGCACGATGGCCCTCCTCGCAGACCAGGGACACCGAGTCGTGCTCGTGGTGGCCACCAACGGCGAGGAGGGCGAGCCCGTCGACGGTGTCCTCGCCGAGGGCGAGGCACTCGGGGACCGACGTGCCACCGAGGTGGCCGAAGCTGCAGCGATCCTCGGCGCCGCCCGGGTCGAGTACCTCGGCTACCGCGACAGCGGCATGGCGGGCGAGGCCACCAACGAGCACCCAGGCTGCTTCTGGCAGGCAGACGTCGACGAGGCGGCGGCACGGCTCGGGGAGTTGCTCGCCGACGAACACGTCGACCTGGCGGTCGTCTACGACCCGGACGGCGGCTATGGCCACCCGGACCACATCCAGGTCCACCGTGTCGGCACCCGTTGGGCCGAACAGGCCGGCATCGGACGCCTCCGATGGGTGACCCTGAACCGGGATTCCATCCGCCGGTCCATCGAGGAGGCGATCGCTACCGGTGACCTCGACGGCATGGCCGCCGCCAGCCTTGAGGAGCGACGCGAACGCGCCGAGCAGGAAGCCTTCGGCACGCCGGCCGACGAGATCACCCACGCCGTCGATGTCCGGGGCGTCGTGGAGCGCAAGCTCGCAGCCATCGCCGCGCACGCCAGCCAGATCTCGCCCGACTCGTTCTTCCTCTCGATGCCGATAGAGCGCTTCACGTCGGCATTCGGTGCGGAGTGGTTCGTCGATCCCGATGCACCCCGTAAGGGCGAGCCCTTCCGGACCGGCGTGCTGCTGGACTGAGCATCCGTCAGCGAGCGGGCACAATGGCGCCATGAGGGACTTCCACACGACGCTGGCGTGGGTGATCGTGTTCGGCAACGGCCTCGTCGGTGCGTGGGCCCTGGCCGCCCATCGGGTGACGGCACTGCGAGGCCGCCTGCTCTGGGTGCTGACCGGCATCGCCCAGGTCGCCGTGCTGGCCCAGGCCTGGGTCGGTGCCTCCGTGGCGATGGGCGCGGGCATCGACGCCGACGC
>Ga0066372_10000005_pt1 | contig 69866 bp, 60 predicted proteins | sample Knorr_S15_td_250_FD_77011 | JGI IMG/M metagenome (GOLD analysis project Ga0066372, IMG submission 77011) | Marine microbial communities from Southern Atlantic Ocean transect - Knorr_S15_td_250_ad_251m_LV_A | ecosystem: Environmental > Aquatic > Marine > Oceanic | place: Southern Atlantic ocean... | reverse complement strand
TCATCATTTTTCTTTTAATAGCGTGGGCTATTGCAGGCAGATGAAGTATCAAATTTGTTGACCCACCACATGCAGCATGTACTATCATCGAGTTTTCAAAAGCGTCATCTGTTAATATTTCGCTGGTCTTTATATTATTGTCTACAAGATTTTTCAGTGCGAGAGCCGATCTTCTTCCAGTATCTATCCATATATTTGTTCCTGATGGTGCGAGAGCTGCATGAGGCAAGGTCATTCCTAAAGATTCTGCAATGACTTGGCTGGTTCCTGCAGTACCCAAAAACTGACATCCTCCTCCAGGTGAAGCACACGCTCTGCATCCCATATCTTGTGCATATTCTAAAGTAACTTCGTTTTGGGCAAACCTAGATCCAATTGATTGTATTTTGGCAGTGTCTTCACCATCTTCTACGGCCAAAGTTACGCCACCAGGCATAATAATCGTGGGTTTATCAGGAGTACCTGCCAATGCCATCATCATTGCCGGTAAACCTTTATCGCAGGTTGCAATTCCCATTATACCTTTGGTGGTAGGAATCGATCTGCTAAGCCTTCTCATAACTATTGCAGCATCATTTCGATACGGCAGACTATCCATCATTCCAGAGGTTCCTTGGCTTCGTCCATCGCATGGGTCTGAGCAATAAGCACTATAAGGTATTCCATTATTATCCCTTATCTCATTTGCTACAGCTTCTATAAGCATTCCTAGTTCAAAATGCCCAGTGTGATGACCTAAAGCGATAGGTCTTCCATCGTCACCTCTCATTCCTCCCAGAGTACTCAGAATCATATATTGTGTGCCCCACAATTTTTTAGGATCCCACCCCATCCCAACATTCTGGCTTTGCGCAAAAAGATTCCCGCTGGATTCAGAAGCTAGCTGTTCAGCTGTGAATTCAATCCTTCCAGGAGGCCCCTTTGCATGTGTTGAAAATTCCCAGCTATTTTCATTAAATTTATTATCTCCGAATATATCCATCGTTGTATTCTATCAACTCGCTAAATTTTTGTTTGAAATTGCGCACAATGTTTTTTGAATTTTTTGAAGGCATTAAATTGCCGGGTTTAAATTCAATTATTTTCACAGTTTTTTCAATATTATTGCTATTCCAATTTGATAAAAGTGTTTTAGAAACATTATAGGAGAAATAATTCTCTCTATTAAGCATTTTATCTGTAATATTTATTGCAAACCCTTGTTTATTTTGACTTAATAGTTTTTTTGAAATGACAGAAATTAAGGCAGTAGGGTTTTTGAAATGGATATTTATGTTTGACTCAAAATTGTCTTTGTCAAAATTATTTATCTGGTCATTTTCATACCTTGATGCGTTGTTGATAATTCCACTTATATCTTTGACCTTTGAGTAAAGTATTTTGGTAAATGTATTTGTGCTATATTCTTTTGAAAGATCTATATGCATAACTTGAAAGTTTTGATTTTTAAATTGTTTTCCTAGCTTTTTTGCAAGGGCAACAGTCTCATTTTTAGATTTATAATAATGGAGTAACAAGTTATAATTTTTTTCTGCCAAAATTTCTGCAATTAGTTTACCAAGTTTGCTTGATGCACCGGTTACAAGCACATATTCGTTTACTTTCATCGCTATATTGAAAGGATAGATTTTATATTTCTGTAAGAAATATTTTCCATTTCTTCTTTACTTAAAATTTCCATTTCTTTTAATATTCTTTGAGGATTCAAGAGAGGGTAATCACTTCCAAAAATTATTTTTTCTGAGCCGACCAAGTGTTTTGCTACTAGGAATATTCTTGATCCATAAAGAAAGCTAGTAGCGGCGGTGTCGTAGAATACATTCTTAGAAATCTGCTTTACTTCCTTCATTAATTCGTAGAAAAGTAACCCTCCTCCCCAATGAGCCAGTATGATTGTATTTTCTGGAAATAGTTGGATAAAATCATAAAGTTTTTTAGGAGTCGTGTTGCCTTTGCCTGGATATAGGTGCCCAACAGGTTCAGAACTATGCATTAGAAGAGGCATGCCATTTTCTCTTGCTAAGGTCATCATATCTGACCATAAATTTTTGTCAGCTAAATCCAAGTCCTGAATATCAGGATGTATTTCACCTATGCCCTTAGCTCCAGATTTTATAGATCTTTCTAGTTCTTCAAGATTTCTTTTTCCAAACTTGGGATTTGCTGAGCAGAATGGAATTATATTCTCCTTATAATCATTGCTCGCAGAAAGATTGTAAGTATTTGAAATTCGAAGCGTTTCAAAATCTGTCCAGCCGTATCCAAGTACCACTGATTTTTTAATTTTATTAATCTTCATAGATGCAATTAAGTCTGATAATGAAGAAGTTGGCTGACCGTCGTTGAAAAGAATCTTAAAAAGCCTTTCTTTCCTATGTAAAGCTTGACTCATTTCTGGAAGTATATGTGTGTGAGAATCTATCATTTTTTTAAAATCAGATGATTAATAATATATATTACTAAATATGGAAGATTTAAATAACGGTAAAGTGTTCATAGTGAAGACAACTCCTGAAAGTGTTCTTCAGGATTATGCTTGGATTTTGAGAGAGGCAAAAATAGACAAAGTTTTTGACAGAGCCTCTAAAACATTTTTAAAAGTAAATATTTCTTGGGACAGATATTATCCAGGATGCTCAACTGCACCTTGGCAGCTAGAAGGAGTCATCAAAGAACTTAAAAGATGTGGTATCAACAAACTTATTGCGGCACATAATGGTACGGTTGTCGTGAATCCAGAAAGAGGTCGGATTGAGAATAAACATAAAAATGTTGAAGACAAGTATAGAATTGAGTATGTGGTTTTAGATGCTCCTGAATCTGAGTGGGTTCATTATAAACCTAAAAGAAAACTTTTGATCCTAGATAAAATATTTCCTGATGGGATAAAAATACCTTCAATATTTTATGATAGCAACATAATTCATTTGCCTACTATGAAAACCCATGTTTTTACAACAATGACAGGCGCGATGAAAAACGCATTTGGAGGACTTTTGAACTACAACAGACATTGGACACACGCAGACATTCATAAGACACTCGTAGATCTTTTAGTCATTCAACAAGATATCCATAAAAAAATTTTTGCTGTTTCAGATGGTGCATTTTCAGGCGATGGACCTGGTCCAAGAGCAATGAGAATAAAAGAAAAAAATATAATTGTTGGAGGGTACGATCAAGTAGCCGTTGATGCTGTAGTAGCAAAGATGATGGGATTCGATCCTATGAAAATTGAAAAGTTACGCATTGCACATGAGCTTAAGCTTGGTGTAGCAAAACCAGAAGAAATTAGAATAATTGGAGAAGATGTCTCATCAGTAAATTGGCACTATTCTGCAAATGAAAACACTTTTGCAAGTAAAGGGCAAAAGCTTATCTATTGGGGGCCGTTAAAACCTTTAGAGAAGTTTTTATTGAGAAGTAAAATTGCCCCTTGGGCCTTCTTTGCCTCTGACGTATATCACAATAAGTATTGGTTGAGATTTATTGGTAAATCGAGGATCAGAAAGGCCATGAAGTCCAAGTGGGGCAAGCTATTTCAGAGATATTAGGAGCGTATATGCCCTTCACCTTTTATCACCCACTTATAGGTTGTAATTTCGTTTAATCCCAAGGGACCTCGTGGGGATAACTTTTCCGTACTGATTGCTATTTCTGCTCCCAACCCTAACTGACCTCCATCATTAAATCTTGTTGATGCGTTTATCATTACCGCAGTCGAATTAACTCTTTCAACAAATAACTTTTGATTCTTTTTAATATTAGATGCTATAGCATCTGTGTGACTATAACTGTAGTCCTCAATGTGCTCTATTGCCTTGGTTATTGAAGGAACAGACTTGATTGAAACGGTCAATCCCAAGAATTCTTGTCCCCAGTCATTTTCTGTTGCTTTTTTTATAAGCTTAGATGAGGTACTTTTTTTATAATGTTTAAATAATTTTGATTGAAGCCGAACTTCAACACCTATTTTTATTAAATGATTTAGGATTTCAGGAAGCAAGTTTTTTACTTGTTTTTCGTGAATAAGTATCGTATCCAATGCGTTGCATACACTGGGTGCTTGAGTTTTGGAATTTTCTATAATCGGGATAACAATTTTTTCTTCGACTTTTTCATCAATATATAGATGACACACGCCAATGCCACCAAATATTGCTTTCATTTTTGCCTTTTCTGACACCATATTAACCAATTTTTTGCCACCTCTTGGTATTACTAAATCAATATAATCAGCCATTTCCAGAAGTCGATTGATATGCCTCCTATCAGGATCTCTGACATACTGAATTGCATTAGGACTGACACCATTTTTTCTTAAAGAATTCTGTATTATTTTCAATAAGGCAAGATTCGTTCCCAAGGATTCTTTGCCACCTCGCAAGATTGCTACATTTCCGGATTTTATTGCCAAGCAAGAAATATCAGCTGTAACGTTCGGGCGACTTTCATAGATGGCGGCAATGACTCCGACAGGAATTGATTGCTTTACGATAATGAGACCGTCGTCTCGTGTATAACGCTCTTTCGCTAATAAAGGGTCCTCTAAAGATATTATATTTTTAATTGAATTCGCAATATCTTTTAATTTGAATTCATCTAGAACTAGGCGATCTTTTAATTCACTCTGAAGGTTTCTGCTTTTTCTTAAGTCGGCTTCATTAGCCTTCAAGATATGTTTAGTTTCTCGCTTAATTGAATCCGCAATATCTTTTAAGATAATGTTTCTTTTTCCATTAGAGAGCACCGAGACTTCGAAGGCAGAGCGTTTTGCATTTTTACAAATTTTTTCTAAATCTATCAAGCTACCTCGCCGGCAAAATTTAATGTGACAAGATTGTTTCTATGTATAATTTCTGATCCATGGTTTATTTTAATGATGTTATCTATTTTTTGTGAATCAATTCCTTTTAATTTATTTGTATCTTCAAAATCATAATTTATAATGCCCCATGCGATTTCATTCATTTTAGAGTCTTTAACCACTATTATGTCGCCTCTTTGGAATTTCCCTTCAACTGAAACAACTCCAACTGGTAAAAGACTCGCACCTTTTTCGATGATCGCTCTTTTAGCCCCTTCGTCAATTATTAATGCACCCTTGCTTTCAGAAATTCCTGTGAATAGCCATCTTTTTTTACTTTCTATTTTTGAAGAATTAGGATGAAAATAAGTCCCCACATTTTTTCTTTGAATTATTTTTTTTATTATGCCTTTCTGATATGGAGAGGAAATTACACAACCAATTCCTGAATTCATACATATTTTTGCAGCTTCTAACTTACTTGCCATTCCACCTGATCCGAATTCGTTTTCTGAATCTTCCGCGTAAGATATAATTTTTTCATCTATTATTTTAATGTCTTTGATTAATTTTGCATCAGGATTTTTTTCAGGATTTTTTGAATATAATCCATCCATCTCACCGAATAAAATTAGTAAATCAGCATCTATTGCATTTGCTACTATGGCAGATAATCTATCATTATCTCCATAAAATTGACCTTCTATTTCTTCAGTTGATACTGCATCATTTTCATTGATGATTGGTATTGCGTTGAGGTCATAAAGTTTTTCTAGTGTGTTTCTTACATTAAGGTAAGCAATTCTAGAATTGAAATTTTCTCTTCCTACAAGTACTTGAGCACATTTAATGTTAAATTTGTCAAAATATTTACTATATTTCTTCATTAGATATATTTGACCGATTGATGCTAAGGCTTGTTTTGAAGAAGTTGAAGCATCCTCTTTGTTTGAAATATGATGTTTTGCCATTGCAACTGCTCCTGAAGTTACAATAGTAAAAATGAATCCTTCTTTTTTTAGATGAACCATTTCTTCAACTAATTTTTCAAGGATACTGTTAGTTTTTTCTTTTTCATTATTTACAATGATTTGGGAACCAATTTTTACTACAATTCTTATCATAGTTTAAGAGGATACAGGTTTAGCCTAGAGATTAGAATAGACTTTAAGTATAGTTTTATAGCCAAAGTAAATAGATTAAAATTTTGAAGCCAGAAATAAAATTTGAAAGAAACGCCAAGTTTTCTGATGTTTTTTTAAGCTTAGTTATGCATTCCAGCTTGAGCAAGCTGAAATCATTTAAGCATAAAAAAAGATCTATTTTTAACCTATTTGCACCCTATGAAAGCACCGCATTTTTGACATCCTCTGTCGCAAATTTATTTGAAGAAGATATTATCCTTGTTACAGAATCACCTGAAAAAGCAATTGATTTATACGAAGATATTTCTCTTTTAACGTTTGGCACTTTTAAGACTTTTCATTTACCTGAAATCGAAACTCACCCATTAAGTGGCTTAGAAGTAGGTTCCATATCAAATGTTGAACGAAATGGAGTTTTGTCAAAATTGCTTGACGGCAATGTGCAAAAAAAAGTGATGGTAGCCTCTATATTATCTTTATCACAGAAAATACCCGAGATAGACTATTTGGAAAAAGACGGCAAAATAGCTGTAAATTTAGGATTAGAGATTGATCAATCAGACCTAATAAATCAACTGATTTATCTTGGATACGAGAGAACGCATATAGTTGAAGAGCTTGGAGAATTTTGTGTAAGAGGAAATCTCATTGATGTTTTTCCTGTAGGTTTTGATAATCCTATGAGAATCGATTTTTTTGGAGACCAGATTGAAAAGTTAAGAATTTTTGAAACAGAGTCCCAGCTCACTATTCAGTCCATTGATACTGCCAATATACGGATTGCCAAGCAATCTATACATTCTTCTGCAAACAATACTCCAAATCGTTTTTTTAATGGAAGTGCTCTCGATCTTCTGAATGAACACTCAATTTTAATCATGAGCAATCCTTCTGCCATTGAATCTTCTTTGGAAGAATATTTGAATAGATTTTCTTCTAAAGCGAAAGAAAAAAATTCTCAAGAAATAAACAGTCAATTTACTTTCAGCGCTAATGAAACTTTATCTAAACTGAATAAATTCAATAAAATTATAAAATTTCAAAATTTCAAAATTGGAGAAACTGAAAATGTTACTGATATCAAACTGACATCGTTAGATATTTTTTCAAGTTCAAATTTTTCTACTGTTGATCCAATAGCGAGTGCTCTGTCCCAAATAAAAAAGTATTCTTCCCATGCTGTAATTTTGGTTTCTTCTACAAACATTGACAGCTTGAAAAATAGAATAGAAGAAGACGAAAAATGGAAAAATCTGCAATCAGATCATATTTTTTTTCAACATGAACCTCTTAATAATTCATTCGGTATTAAATTTTCTGATGATATTAATGTAGTGGCCTTAGGGGACAAAGAATTATTTGGTATCTCTTCAAGAAATATAAGTGTTGGAAGAAAAATTCAAGGATCCAGAAAACTAAGTCTTTTGGATCCTGGCAGTTTAGTCGTCCATGAAGATCACGGGGTAGCAAAATTCATTGGGGTGACTAATCTCAAGGGCCATGGAGACAGAGAATATTTAGAGTTGCATTATGCAGATAAAGATAAATTGTTTGTTCCTGCTGATCAAATATCCAGAATAGATCTTTACAAAGGAGGAGAAGATAATACTCCTAAATTAAATAGACTTCATGGAAAAGAATGGGAGAAGCAAAAGCAAAAAGTTAAAGAATCAACTGAAATACTTGCAGCTCAGCTTTTGGAGTTGCATTCTTCGAGAAAAAAAATACGAGGCTTTTCTTTCCAAAAGAACAATGACTGGCAATTAGCATTAGAAACTAGCTTTCCCTTCAACCAAACTCCAGACCAAGAATCATCTATGAAAGAGATTTATCAAGACATGGAAAAAAATAATCCAATGGATAGATTGCTATGTGGTGATGTTGGCTTTGGTAAAACTGAACTAGCAATCAGGGCAAGCTTTAAAGCTGTTCAGAGCGGTAAACAAGTAGCAGTTCTAGTTCCTACTACTGTTTTGGCTGAACAGCACTATGAGACATTTAAGTCTAGAATGAGCCCTTTTCCTGTGACTATAGAAAGTTTGAGTAGATTAAGAAGTAACAAAGAAATCGAGGAAACGAAAAAGAATTTAAAAGAAGGATCTGTAGATGTCTGCATAGGCACACACCGAATGTTGCAAAGAGATGTGAAATTTAAGAACTTAGGATTGTATATAGTCGATGAAGAGCATAAATTTGGAGTCCGCGACAAAGAATTTCTAAAAAAATTAAGATTAAATTTAGATATCCTCTCATTAAGTGCCACACCAATACCTAGAACCATGAATCTTGCACTTTCTGGTGTTAGAGATTTGAGCTTGATAGAAACAGCACCAATGGATCGCCAGGCTGTAAAAACATACACCGTCGAAGAAAGTGAAAAATTGATCCGTGAAGTCATATTGAGAGAAAAAGATAGAAACGGACAAGTTTTTGTAGTTTTTAATAGAGTGAATAAGATTAAAAGCGTGACTAAAAAATTAAGACAATTGGTTCCGGAGGCAAAGATTACTTTTGCTCACGGTAGAATGGGAGGTTCTGAACTCTCAAAGGTGATGAGATCATTTTCGAAAAAATTATTTGATGTCCTTGTTTGCACAACGATAATAGAATCTGGAATAGACATGCCAGATGTAAATACGATTATAATTCTAAATCCGCATCAAATGGGTCTGGCTCAGTTATATCAATTGAGAGGAAGAGTCGGTAGATCAAAAAATCAAGCTTATGCATATTTTATGGTACCCAAAAGAGCAAAACTTACCGAAGAAACAGAGAAAAGATTAGAAGCAATTACTAGGTTTCAGTATTTAGGTGCAGGCAGGGAGATTGCTACAAGAGATATGCAGATCAGAGGTGTTGGCAATGTACTAGGAAAAGAGCAGAGCGGGAATGTTAATTCTGTTGGGCTAGGTTTGTATATGAAATTTTTGGCTACAGCCGTCACCAAAAAAAATGGTGAACTGAATGCGAGAGAAGACTTATGGAGCGGAGGAAAATCGGAAGTTAATTTAGATTTGCATGAGGAGATTGGGATCCCTCAAGATTATATTCCTGATTTAGAAACAAGACTACAGATGTACAGCGAGATATCTGCATTAAGTTCTGTTGATCAAGTAGAGAGTTACCTAGAAGAATTAATTGATCGTTTTGGGCAACCTCCATGTCAAGTTTCCAATTTACTTAATTATCAAAAAATAAAAATCATTGCTCAAGAATTAAAGATAAATTCTATAAAGATCACTGATAATCTCTGCGTGATACTATTTGATTTCACTGTCCGAGATGTTATCAATTTTTTAAAATCAATATTTCCTAGCGACTCTAAAATATCAGACAAGCAAATTAGAATTCCTTCAACACTTCAGGTTGAAGAATTGACATTGCTCTTAAATAAAGCACTGGAATTGAAAAAGAGCTTCAATTTCTAGAATATTTAAAGATAAAGTTCTAGCTGCTTCAAGTTAAATATCTTTAAGTACTTGTCAAATGCTTGAAATTCATGATTCCTGTCTATTAGGATAGGAATCATTCCAATTTTTAAGGCTCCTTTTACATCAGTTTCGATTTGATCTCCTATGAACAAACAATCTGATGCTTTGGCATTAAATTTTTCTAAAGCAAAAGTAAAAATTTTGGGATCTGGCTTTGATGCATTAGCGTCTTTTGAAGTAATCACCTTATTAACATATCTTGATAGTTTTAATTCATTTAGAAGTGCTACTCCGCTTGAGTCGATGTTTGTTATTATGCCAATGATATATTTTTCTTTTACCAAAAATTTAAAACAATCTATGACATCTTCGTAAATTACCAATGAACTTTTTTCATCGCGTACATACTGCCACATTTTCATGGCTTGTTCTTCAGAAATATCAATATTTAAATTTTTCATTATTTCCTTTTCATAATTACAGAAGAAAATAAATTTTTCTCTTTTGTTGAGCAGATGCACAGACTTGAAAGCGGTTTCGGATGCAAACCAACTATCAGCTTTTAATAAAGCCTTTTTCATTTGATCCTTTGCAACCTTGAAATTAACAGATTTCGCAGCATACACTTGAGTGTCTTCTCTGTCAGGGTGAAACTTGACAAGGGTATTATAGAGATCAAAAAAAACATATTTTATATTCTTTATTTTTTTCATTTTTGAATTTATTTTTTAACCATTCTGTATATTGTTGTTTCTTCGTTGGAATAAATTTTATCCATCAATTTTTCTTCTTCTAAAGATTTCAGAGAGCGTATTCCTTCCTCGGGATAATATATTCTTTCCAGAGAGCCGATTATTATAAGTTCGATGCTGTATTTATTGATGATTTCTAACTTTCTGTTTATGTCTGTAGATGTATAGAATTCGTTAATGTCATTTTGTCTTTCATTGATTAAACTTCTGTTATATTGACGCTGTTGAACTTGGTGCCAGTCCCATCCAATAACAGTTGGGAATCCTGTATAAATTGAAAACCTTCCACCCCATGTGTAAAGAGGAGCAATTCCTTCAGCAATAATAGATGAATTTTCTATATTTTCACGCATCCAAGTGAATGCTTCAAAATCGGACTTTAATTTAATTGTTCCTTTTAAAGTGTTATATTCTGCCGTCGATCCATAAAGTGCTCCGTTTAGAGAGAAGTTAGTATTTGTGAATCGATCATTTATTCTATTCATTGTTCCAAAAACTGGGAATAATAATCCTATAAATGCAAACGAACTTATTACCAGTAGGAATATAGGCCTGAGCCATTTTCTTTTAAATTTTTGAAGTATTTCAACCAAGAGATAAGAGCTTGATATGGACAATAATATCCAAATTTGAATATAAAACTTAAAAAAAGTATTCATTCTGCCAATATCATTTTTTGCTTTAAATAATTCTACAGATAAAGCTATCAGCAACCCTGAAATTAAAATAAGAATCATTTGTTTAAAGTAGAGAGACTCTTTCATTTTTTGTTGAAGAATAGAGCGTTTCGTTGTGATAAAGAATATTATGATTATAAAAATGCTGAGAAAGTGTATTTCTAGAAAATCTCCAATATTTGTTTTGAACTCATTTAATTCAAACCCTGAAAATGGTGAAACAAAAGAATTATGAAAAGGCAAGAATAAAACGTATGCGATTACGATACATACCAAGGTGTAGCCAATAGAATATTTCAAAGCACCTATCTTTCCTACAATATTTATCACAAAAGTGTATGAAAAAATAAATATTAAAAATGCTTGCAAGGGAACATTCCAAGTATTGGTTACCCATAGAATTCCCAATAAAAAAGAATTAATTAGAATTGTCGGGAAAATGAAGCTCTTAGAATTTACTTTTTCTTTATTTTTCTTGCTGAATGTCAAAATTAAAAAACTGATACCTAGTATCATAATTGGGATTGCGATCACATGAGGATGAAGGTCTGCAAAGATAAATGAAAAAGAAGGAAATTCACTAATTTCAAATCCCTTTGAATCAGGCCCGATAACCCTAGAAGGTTCCCAGTAATTAATATTGAAAATTTCAGAAAATTGTAACAATTTTATTTTTCTTATTATTTGAAGAAATGGCTGAAAATTTCCAAAAATTAAAGTGGTGCAAATCATTATTGCTGGTAATATAATCTTTTTTTTAGATAAATTTGCGGCAAAACCAAATAGGGTAGTTATGGAGAACGCAAATAATGTAGCTATTGAAATATTGAACCCTATAAATGGATTGATTTGAGTAAGCTTTATTAGAGAGGAATAAATAAAAAATCCAAAGTAATAGTAATTTAATAAACCACTAGAAAACCATGGATCCAGCGGAGGCATATGTTTTGAGTTGAGAATAGCATTTATGTACGCGATCTCCATAGGCTTTTCTCCGCCTCGAAAAGGATGCCAAAGGTCAGGGTTGGCTGCTCTTATCATGGTGAAAATAAGTAATGAAATGAAAAATATAATTTCGTATTTTAAAAATGAAGATCTGTTTATTTTTAAAAATGCCACTAAGTCAGACTTATTTACGTAAAAAATAATGGAAGAAAGAGTAACAGTTCCCGCGAATAATAATACTCCGTTGAGAAAAGTAAAATCAATCAATTTTAGAGAAATCAAAATCCAAAATAAGAAAGAAAAAATAAGAACAGAAAGTATTTTTATTGAACTCGCAATAGGAAAATTTGTATTTCTTAATAAAATCCATATAAGAGGAATAAAAGCTATTGAAATAAGTTGTAAAACTAAGTACCAAATTAAGAAAGAGGTGAACGAGTTAGCCTCATAAAAAATCCCTTTATATGGAGGGCCATATAAATCTTTAGCTTGTTCATCAGAAATCAAGTATGAATAGCTTTCATTATGATCTATATTAATTATCTCACTGAATATTGTTTCTTGATCTATTCTTTTAGAATTTATAAATATGAAAGTTACAGGATGATCATAGACGGAGAAACTTTCATCAGTCCATCCTAAATCTATCGAGAATTCATTATCTGATTTACTTGAATATTTTATACTTGGAATTCTTTGAAAAGGATCCGAATAATAAGATATTCCAAAAGATGTCGGAGATTGTATCTCAGCCTTAATAAGATCAAAGCCTAATTCTTCAGAAAATAATTTTTTATAATAATTTGAAGATAGAGGATATCTTTCTTTTAATCTCGGTATGGTAGCGAAAAGCCTTTTACTTGTAATGTATATTCCATCTGCTTCTGACAATGACTTGGATATAATTCTTATTTTTTCAACTGAGTCTGGGTCATACATATTCAGTTCACTGATTTGATAGTTATTACTCAATGGCAAAGCTTCATCCCAATGTTCTTTTAAAATGATGCTGTTTTCTTTGAAATTTGAGTCAATAAATTCTGCTGCTGTTTTTGCTGGATGGTCTGAGGTATATATATTGATAAAGCTCAAAGTGTAATGGAACGAAGCCATTATAATTGTGCCAATAATAATAAATTTATAAATTTTATATTTATGAAAATAATTTTCATAAACGAACGATATAAGATAAGAAGCAAATACTATTAATACTGGAATTATTGGGAACATGTATCTGATAAATTTTGTATGGATTGCACCAAAGAATGAGAAGTAAATTAAAAGCCAAAAAAGAAGCAATATCCAGATATTGGGAATATTTTTATCTAATTTCGTACAAACAAATATTACTCCCAAAAAACTTAATATTCCTAATATAGGCCCAAGTGATACTTTTATTATTTGTGATGCATGGTAAAGATAGGGAGTAGTTTCAAAATATTGTCTTGTATATGGAAAATCTAAGGCACCTCTCGCCATTTTTGATTGCGTCAATGATGCATTTAAAAAATCTTTAAAATCTAATAATGAAAAAGGATTAAATAGGGCGTAAGTTATGATGCTAGAAGAGAAAAATAAAATAATTATTTTGAGCACTTGGCTTTTATTAAAGGTACCTTTTTTTAATTGAGTTCTGTAGTAGATAAATAATGATAAGAAAATGACAAATATGATTGGAAGCGAGCTTATTTTTGTAGCCATTGCAGACGCAAACAAAAAACCCAAAAGGCAAATTTTTCCATAACTAATCCTTGTTGTTATGTAGGAACATGTGATTATTATTCCCAAAATTATTGTTACCAAGAATGTATCAACTACAAAGAAATGAGAATTTTGTATAGCAATAGCACAAGTGGCATAAAAAATACTGGAAAATATACCAGTTGTTTTTGAATGAAATTTTTCTCCTATTATTCCAATTAAATAAATAGAAATGGAATCAAATAACGCTGATAATATTCTTCCAGGAATCCTTAATTCATATACTGTTAGGTCTAATCCAGTAGTGATCATTTCTAACAAATACAGTGGAAGCGACCCATAATTAAACCATCTAGGATTTAGATCGTTCCAACTGATTTGGTGAGAGAGCATTAAAAGTTGTCTTTCATCCGGATGGAACAACAGGCCGTTATCCCAATTTAAACCAAATAATCGAACTAAAAAGCCCAATATTGAGATACCAATAAGGATTCCAAAGAACTGATTAGGTTTTTTTAGACTATTAAATTTTATGGAAACCATGGTTTAATTATTCATCATGAATACTTTCAAAACAATTAAGTTGTCTAACGGAGCTACAGTTTTAACTATTCCAATGAAAAACACTAGTACTACTACCGTCATTTTATTATTTGGTGCTGGTTCAAGATACGAAACACCCAATATTGCTGGCTCCTCCCATTTGTTTGAACATCTATTGTTTAAAGGAACAAAAAAAAGGCCAACACCCAAAGCAATTGCTGAAGTCATAGAATCTAAGGGCGGAATATTAAATGCATATACTGACAGAGAGTCCACTGGATATTGGTGCAAAGTTCCTGCAGGTTTATATCAAAAAGGAATTGAAGTACTTATTGACATGGCCAAAGAACCATTACTTAGAAAAAGAGACCTAGAAATGGAGAAAAATGTTGTTTACGAAGAAATTAAGGCGTACCTCGATTCTCCAGACAGCAGAGCATCAAATAAGGCTGATGAAAATCTTTGGCCAAATCAACCCATGGGAATGGATATTGCAGGATCAATAGATACTGTTAAAGCGACTTCACGATCAGATTTGGTTAAATTTTTGAATAAACAATATACAGCCTCCAATGCTGTTCTTGTGGTATCTGGAAATCTAGATGAAAGCAAAGTAAAGATAACCGCTGAAAAATGTTTTGAAGGATTTAGAGAAGGAAAGCCCAAAAAATTTAAAGATGTGAATTTTAATAATTCTGGCCCAATAGTGGTTTTCGATAAGATGGAAACAAATCAAGCACATATAACAATTGCTTTAGAAGGCTTGGCGATTAGAGATGAGAATAAATATGCTTCAACAATATTATCTGTAATTTTAGGTGGAGGTATGACAAGCAGACTTTTTGAACAAGTAAGAGAAAAAAGAGGACTAGCATATTCAGTTAGTGCGACATCTCATCCTTACTCGGATTGTGGAGTGTTTTATATAGATGCAGGCGTGGCACCAAAAAATGTAGAAAAAACTATACAAGTGATATCTGATGAAATAAAAGGCATGAGGAAAGATTTAAGTAATCAAGAAATAAAAGATGCTAAAGACCTTATAAAAGGGAGGATGATGATGCAATTTGAAGACTCTAGAGCTGTAGCCATGAATTATGGACTTCAGTATTTATTGACTAGAGAGATAGAGCCCTTCGAGAAAATCATGAATAATATTGATCAAATTACCTTGAATGACATTGAGATTGTTTTTGATTTCATATTCAAAAATTCTTCTGCGGTTGTGTCTATAGCTGGCGCTACAGATGAAATACCAAATTTTTCAAAAAATCTTACTTTATTCTAAAAATCCAGAAAAACGTCTTTTAAATTATTGAATTTAAAGAGGTGTCTAATATAGATTTTATCCGAAATGGCAAATATAAATATTAAAGAAATAAGATTATGTGGAATTCAACTACAATAAAAGCATTAAGGAAATCCCTCGATATGTCCCAGAGTGAATTCGCTAAAGAGCTTGGTGTAAGGCAACAGACAGTGAGTGAATGGGAGACCGGGGTTTACTCGCCTAGAGGAGGATCTCTAACTCTTTTAAATATGATATCTCAACATGCCTTAGACCATGTATCAAATATTACAGAAAAAAATGATACTCAAGTTAAGCATCCCCAAGATGCTACATTAAACAACAGTGACGGAAAGAATATAATATATCCTCAATTAATAAGAAGGAAAGTTAAACCTGTTTATTATACTAATGTTTCGAGTGCGAACAGTCGTCAGGCATTACCTATATAATCTGGTTTGATGAAAAAATGAGATCTTAGCCACTTTAATTCTTCAATGCTTTCTTTAATATCGTCCATAGCCAAGTGAGTTTTATTTTTTTCTGGAAATATTGTGTCTGGATGCCACCTTGTTACCAGCTCCTTAATAGAAGAGACGTCAATCATGCGGTAATGTAAATAAGCCTCAAGTTTGGGCATTTCTTTTTTTAAAAATTTTCTATCTACCCAAATTGAATTTCCACATAATACCGCTTTTTTTTCATCAATTCTTTTAGAAACAAAATCGTACACAGATTCATTAGCAATTTCGATAGATATAGAAGAATTTGTTACCCTTTTTAATAATCCGGAGTTAGTATGCTGATTTAATGACCACCCTTCAATATTTTTTAATTCAGTTTCGCTCCTATGTATTGCCAAGCCATTGCTTGACTCTGGAAATTGCGTTATGATTTCCAATTTTTCATTGGTAATTATCATCGCTATTTCTAAAATTACATGATCATCTTGTAATCCAGTCATTTCAAGATCAACCCATAAGAGATTATTTTGTTCGGTATGTGGCATAATTATTAATTATAACTTATCAAAAAAATAGTATTTCGGAACATGAAAATAATTTCTTGGAATGTTAATGGCATAAGATCCTGCATCTCTAAAGGATTCAGGGATTTTATAAATGAACAATCTCCAGATATTGTCTGCCTTCAAGAAACAAAAGCTCAAGAACAACAAGTTGATTTAAACATGGAAAATTATTATCAATTTTGGAATAGTGCTGAGAAGAAAGGTTATTCTGGTACCTTGATCTTGTCAAAAGAAAAATTCTCGAATGTAACCTACGGAATTGGTATTGAAAAACATGATAATGAAGGCAGGGTAATAACAGTTGAAACTGAAACTTTTTTTTTAGTAAATGTTTATGTACCTAATTCTGGATCCGACAGAAAAACCCCTTTAAAGAGATTACATTACAGGACGATAGAATGGGATTCTGACTTCTTAATTTATTTAAAGACACTTGCTAGTAAGAAACCCATAATAGTATGTGGAGACTTTAATGTTGCTCATCAAGAGATTGACCTTGCTAATCCTGCATCTAATAGAAGAAATGCAGGTTTTACTGATGAAGAAAGACAAAGCTTCTCTCGTTTTCTAAATTTTGGCTTTGTGGATGTATTCCGAGATAAATTTAAAGATCACCAAATTTTTACTTGGTGGAGCTATATGGGAAGAGCGTATGAAAATAATACCGGGTGGAGGATAGATTACTTTCTTATTTCTAAGTCAATTTTACCACTGGTAAAAGGAGCTGAAGTTCTCATTTCACCTCCTTTGGATGTGGGGTCAAGAAAGTCAGACCATGCTCCTATAGAAATGATCATAGAACTATAGTTACTTATTTTGCTTTGATTATCTCTCCTATCAAACGATCTGCAATATCAAGTGAGTTAAAACGTTTAGATGAATAAGACATGCGTTCTATCATTGATTTTTTTTTATCTTCATCCGTTAAAAGGCCTTCAATTTTTTTTGCTATATCTACATGATCTCCAACTTTAGCGAGAATACCTGACTTCCCATTTTCTAATACTTCAGAAGTTCCCCCTGGACTGTCAGTTGCGACTATAGGTATCTGTAGTATTTGTCCTTCAATTAGAACATTTGGGAGTCCTTCGAATTTTGAGGTTAGTAACAAAACATTGGAATGTCTAAAATATTTATAAGGATTTAGTTCGAATCCGTTGACCTTAATATAAGGTTGTAGCTTAGGATTGTTATTGATGAATTTATTTATCAGCATTTTTTGTGGACCATCTCCAATGATCAATAATTTAACTTTTATTTTTTCCGACAGTAACTTGAATGTATTTAAGAGGGTAGGAATATCTTTTTGAGATGAAAGCCTTCCTACGTATAGAAGGATAGGAATTTTATCTTCTGTAACCCAAGGATCTGCAACTTTTTCTTTGCTCATGTAGGTAATTTTTTCAAATAGTGCAGGGTTTAATATTTTTATAATGGGAGTATTTTTATTTGTATAGTTTTCAATTAAATCTTCACATACATGATCTGAATTTCCATATATTAGATTTGCTTGTTTATATGTTTTTTTAATTAAAAAACTTAATATTTTTCTTTTGAAAAATCCGTACTCTTTTAATGTTCTAGTTAAATGAAGTCTTTCTGACAAAATTGTAAATGTGGATTCTGAGGCAAGTTTTGATGATATTATTGCTACAATATTTGCGTAATATTGAGCTGATATAAATACGTCAGGTTTTAAGTTATTTATAATATTCGCAATATTTTTCACTGAGTATAAGGCTCTGTTTTTGTTCAAACTGATTAATTGAATTGCTTTTGTATTAGGCTCAAGGATATTCTCATTTTTTTTCAAAGTTAAAATCGTAACTTTATGACCTCGTTGAGTTAGAGCTTCTGAAAGAGATAGAAAACTTCTTTCTACTCCACCTATATTCATATGTGGGATGAATATCAGAAAATTCATTGTATTTTTTTTTTCATCACAAAAATATTAAGAGCATCAAGACATTTTACTGATCGCAATACTAAGCTCGGTATCTGAAGGTTCGCTCAAGATAATATTATTATTTTCATCTCCAATTATTATCGTTGGAACAGTAGCTTTGCCGTTATTAAGATTTATAACTAAAGTTTTTGCTCTCTCATCTCGGAGTATATTAATCTCTTCATATGGAATTGCATTATGATCCAGAAAAGCTTTACTTCTTATACAGTCTGAACATAAGTCCCTTGAATACATTAAGATTTTAGGATATTTGATCTGATTCATAATGAATAGAGTATATTACACAACTCTCCAGTAATAAATTGATATTAACTCTTCGGAAAGTAATTTGGATTTAAAAAATTAAGTGATGATGATTTTGTCAGAACCTATGAGAGCATTTAGTTTTGCATTAAGTTCTTGAGAAATTTTTACTAATACAGGTAGCTCAAGAGTTATAGAATCCTCTTCATAAGCAATGGTTATGTTAACTTCTTTCCCTTCTTCTTTATCTTCATGCTCAACCAGCAATTGTATTATGTCATCAAATTTATATTTGTCCTCTATGAGATTATTTGAACCAATGAATTGAATTTCAAGTGAATCAGGCTCATTTTCTGCATTAGGTTCATCTGAATCCTCAAACATTTCCGGAATTGAACTCCCTAATATTTCAGTTTCTTGAATCTCTTCACTCTTTTGATCATTGCTGGAGATGTTTTCTAGTTCACTATTTTCAAATTCCATTTTTTTTCCTGTTTCAAAAATTAGATTTAAAGACCCGTTTCTGTTGTTTGTTTTTACATTCAACTCAAGATATGATCCTGTTTCCCATAGATCTTGTGAAATTTCCATCTTGTCTGGCCAGACAACTAATTCTATCGAATTATCCAAGAGTCCAAATTCACATATGATGAATGTTGCCTTTGCACGTGTTGTTCGCTCCGTTATTGATAATACTTGGCCTATAACTTTTACTTGTTGTCCTGCCTTATTAGCGCTAAGTTGATTAGTCAATACAATATGAGACTTAGAAAATAAACTTATTCTTTTATTGATCGGATTTTCACTCAGCACTGCCCCTAGAAGATCCCTTTCCCAAAACATTCTTTTTTTATAATCAATAGGCTCTTCTATAAAATTTAGATTAAGGGGCACAGAAACCTCTTCTCCAAATAAGTCAAACATGTTTGATTGCCCGCTTGACTCTAATCGATTAATTTTTGAAATTTCTTGAGCTATTTTTTCTGCAGATAAAAGCAATGTTTCTCGTTTATTAAAATCATCAAAAGCTCCTACTTTAATCAAGGTTTCTATAACTCCTTTGGCTAGAGAAGTTTTAGATAACCTTTTTATGAGATCTTCAATGGACTTAAAAGGACCACTTTTTTTTCGTTCTTCCACCAATGACAAAACTGAATTTGTTCCAATATTTTTTATGGAACCTAATCCATAGTTTATGTATTTTTTTCCATCTTCATCTCTATATGGGTCAAAATTAATGTCACTACTGTTAACATTTGGACTATTTACGGTTATACCCATAAATTTACACTCTAAAATTAAGGAGGCTATCTTTTCTTTATCATCAGAGGAATTTTTCATAAGAATAGACATAAAAATCTCCGGATGATTTGCTTTAAAATAAGCTGTCCAATATCCAATCATAGCATAGCTAACACTGTGAGCTTTATTAAATGCATAGCCTGCAAATGGCTCAATTAGTTCAAAAACTCTCTGTCCTATTTCTTTAGAATGACCATTGTCAACTGTACCTTGAATAAACTTATCTTTTTCAGCTCTCATTACTTGAGGTATTTTCTTCCCCATTGCTTTTCTGAACCTATCTGCGTCCCCTAATGTATATCCTGCAATCGATTGGGCAATCAATAAGACTTGGTCTTGATAGACTATAATGCCGTATGTTTCTTTTAAAATACTTTCCAAAGATTCATGAGGATATTTTACGGGTATCTTTCCATGTTTGGCATTGATAAATGTAGTAATTTGCTCCATCGGACCAGGCCTATAAAGTGCAATCATAGCAGCTATGTCATTAACTGAATTGGGTCTTAATTCTTTGATATTTCTCTTCATTCCAGTGCTTTCTAATTGGAAAACACCTGAAGTTCTTGCTGCACTTAATATTTTAAAAGTATTATTATCGTCTAATGGCAATTTATTTAAATCAATAATTTTACCTAATTTTTCTTTGATCATTTTTATGGTTTGGTCAATTATTGTCAGATTTGAGAGACCAAGAAAATCCATTTTTAAAAGTCCAAGATCTGCTAAAGCAAACATTTCATATTGAGTTATCGGAGGAGCGCCCTCATCTTTGGTTGAAGGTCTTTGAATCGGTACAATATCATCCAATGGTTCTTTAGAAATGACCACACCGGCTGCGTGTGTCTGAATATTTCTTACTGAACCTTCTATTTTTTTTGCATTTTCAAATAATCTTCTTACATTTTGATCTGAATCATATCTTTGTCTTAGTTCCGGATTAAGATTTAACGCTTTTTCTAAAGTCATGTTTGAGGTAGGATTGTCAGGATCTCTGTTTGGAATTAACTTTGCAATCTCATCTACAAAAGCTAATTCCAACCCAATCTTCCCATCTAGTCTTTCCATTACTCTGCCAGCGTCACGGATAGACCCTTTTGCTTTTATTGTGCTAAAAGCAATTATTTGAGCTATATGATCATCTCCGTATTTTTCCTTACAATATTCAAGTACTTCTTTACGCCTATCATCTTGAAAATCAATATCAATATCTGGCATTTCCATTCTTTCAATATTCAAGAATCTTTCAAAAACTAAACCGTTTTTTACAGGGTCTATCTTTGTAACATCAAGGCAATACAGAACTAAGCTAGCAGTTGCACTTCCCCTCAAAGTGGTTAAGATATTTTTTCCATTAACAAATTTGAATATGTCCCACACGACTAGAAAATAGTCTGCAAAATCAGTTTTCTCTATTACTGATAATTCATAATCTAATCTTTCAATCATTTCTGGAGGATTATCAGGAAATTTTGATTTAAATCCTGAATAGCATAGATCTTTTAAAAATGAAAAAGCATCAGTGTTGTTTGGTACTTTAAATTCTGGAATTTTTGTAGTTGAAAAATCAATTTCGAGATCACATTTCCTTGCGATTTCTAAAGTATTATCACAGGCCTCTGGTATGTCTTTGAAAAGCTCCCTCATTTCTTCAGGAGATTTTATATAGTAACTATTATCTTCTAATATATCTTTACGTCCAGACTTACTATTCGATCTAACATTTTTTAGTAATATTTCTTTTTCATAGTCATTTTCAGTGGCATAATGATTATCATTTGTTGCTACTATTTTTATCCCTAAAGAGTTGTGATTCTCTATTATCCATTGATTGATTTTTTCTTGTTCAGGAACTAGATCATGCCTCATTATTTCTAAATAATAATCAGTTTTGAAGCATTCTCTGTACCAAGAAATAGTTTCTAGCATTTTTTCTTTATTTCCCAAAATAATTTTTTTTGATAGTTCAGAAGAAGGGCATCCGGATAATACAATTAACCCATCCTTATGTTTCTTTAATAACTCTTTATCTATTCTGGCTCTATAGTAAAAACCTTCCAGGTTTCCTTTTGAAACAAGTTTTATTAAGTTTTTATAACCTTCCAGGTTTTTTGCAATTATGGTTAGGTGATCGTAAGGATAACTTGAAACTTTTTCAAACCTTGATTTTGGAGCTACGTAAAATTCACATCCTATGATTGGATTTAAGCCAGACTCCTTGCATTCATTGTAAAAATCTATAGCTCCATATAAGTTTCCGTGATCAGTGATCGCAATAGCCGGCATATCTAATTCTTTAGCTATTTTGACTATAGATTTTAGGGAACTACTTCCGTCTACGAAGCTATATTCTGAATGATTATGTAAATGAACGAATGATTTTTCAGGCATAAGGATATCTCTGTAAATAGATTATAGTTTGACCTGTTTTTAGTCGAGTCGTTACTCATATTGAGACAGAATCAAGCAAGCATTTTGACCTCCAAAGCCAAAACTATTTGAGAGAACATGACTTATTTGTAATTCTTGGGCTTCATTGGGAGTGTAATCAAGGTCACAATCTTCATCTTTATTGATTAAATTTATAGTTGGATGTATTTTTTGTTCTTGTATTGATTTGATACAAGCTATTGCTTCCATAGCTCCTGAAGCTCCCGATGAATGACCTATCATAGATTTAGTTGAGCTGATTTTGAGAGACTTGGCATCCTCTTTGAATACTTTTTTTATAGCCATAGTTTCCAGTTTGTCGTTAATTGGGGTTGAAGTTCCGTGTGCATTTATATAATCAATTAAGTGAGGTTTGAGGTTTGCTTTATCTAAAGCTTTTTGCATTGCTTTTGCTGCACCTATGCCTTCAGAGTGAGGTTGCACAAGATGAAATGCATCTGAAGTAGCTGAATATCCTGTCAATTCTACTAATGGTTTTTTCCCCCTTTTTCTTGCGTTCTCTTCTGATTCGATAATTAAAATTCCTGATCCTTCTGATGGTACAAATCCGTCACGGTTTTTATCAAATGGCTTACTAGCATTTTTAGGATTATCATTTTGGCTTGTGAGTGCTTGCATATTACAAAACCCTCCCAAGCTCGTTTGGCAAAATGGCGCTTCTGTTCCACCAGCTAACATGATCTCTGCATCACCTCTTTTGATAACTTCGTAGGCTTCTCCTATCGCTTGAGTGCCTGCTGCACATGCTGTGGTAACAGTGTTTGAGTAACCTCTGAGACCAAACAAAATGCTAATATTTGAACTTGCCATATTGGGTAGCATTTTTGGAACATAGAAAGGACTGACAGTATTTTTGTCTTTTGAAAACATTAAATTATTTTCTTTTTCAGTTTCTGGTAGCCCACCAGACCCTGTCCCTATTAAGACGCCAATTGAGTCCGAGTCTGTTTTACTAAGATCGAGCTCCGAACTTTTTATGGCTTCTTTAGAAGCTGCTATTGCAAATTGTGAAAATCTTGCTAATCTTTTCGCTTTTTTCGCTTCCATAAATTTTGAAGGTTCAAAATTCCAAACTTCACCACCAATTTTACAAGAGTACCCTTCAGTTACTACCTGTTTTAAGTAGTCAATACCTGATCTTCCATTTAAAAGGTTTGTCCAAAAGTCATCCACATTATCCCCCAAGCATGAAACAATTCCCATGCCTGTGATTACAACTTTTCTGTTATTTATATCCATACTGTTTTCTTGCTTCTAAGGAGATTTCAGCTACTGCAAATAATGATCCTGTACATATAATTATATCGTTATTTTCAGATTGCTCTATAGATATTCTAAGCGCATCTTCCATGCTAGTCGATAATGAAAGTGTTAAATTACAATTGTTCAGAGATTTCTGGATTGATTTTGTAGATATAGATTTAGGATGTTTGGATTGAGAAATGACTATATTTTTAGCTGAATTTACCAATAATTTTTTTATTGATGTAATTCGATGTCCAATATTCATGCCTATTATGAAATTGTGTTTTCCAGGAAAATATTTATTTATTGTGTTATCGAGATTGATAAAGCCAGCCTCATTATGAGACCCATCAATAAATAAAATCCTCTTTGATTTTTTTAGTTGTAAGGTTATTAATTGTCCTCGTAAGGGCCATCTGTTTTTTCTAATACCTTGTTCAATTATTGATTTATTAATTTTTTCAGAAGGATATTCCCTAACAGTTTTTATCGCAGTCGCCAAATTATCAATTTGATGAGCCCCTATTGAATTTGTATTAATTTCAAAAATTTCGTTATCTAATTTTATCTTTGCCGTCATTTTACTTTTATTCAATGTTGGCTTCTTGATAACCTCCCACTCTACTTTTCTGATTTCACTCTTTAACTCGCTAGCTTTTTTTTCAATGACTCGATAGGCACTCTTGCTCTGATTGGATAAAATAGTTTTGCCACCTTTTTTTATTATTCCAGCCTTATTCTCCGCTATTGATTTTATTGAATTGCCTAGAACTGATTGATGATCATAACTTATTGGAGTTATTACAGAGAGGTCAGAATGAATGACATTAGTTGAGTCAAAAGTACCCCCTAGTCCAGTTTCAATAATTTGCACCTTCACTTTATTTTTATTAAAAATTACGAATGCCATTGCAGTTATAATTTCAAAAAAAGTAAATGTAGGTCCATATTTTTTCTCATGGCTTTCTATTTTACTTTCAACATATCTGTAGGTCTCTATAAAATCCCTTTTGCTGATATCATTGCAATTAATTCTTATTCTTTCCGTGTATTCGTGAAGATGAGGAGACGTGAGCATTCCAGTTGATATTCCTTGAGATTTGAATATTGTCTCAATATTTGAACAAACGCTACCTTTGCCGTTAGTTCCAGCAATATGAATCTTAAAAGAGTTATTTTTATGAGGATTGTTGAGCAAACTCATTAACAATTTAGTCCGCTCAATCTTAAAAAATGGAAAAGTCACCTTTCGCTGATTTTCGAAGTTGAATCTTTCCTCTAGGATTGAAATTATTTCTTGATATTTGCTTATCACCTATCAAAAAATTATTAAGAGTATTTTATGATCGATCTTCCTGTGATCAAACCACTTTCTAGTTTTTCACAAGCATCATTTATTTCGGTTAGAGAAAAGGATTCACTTATCATTTTGTCTAATGGAAACTTCCCTTGATTATATAGATCAAGGAAGTAAGGGAAGTCTTTCTCTGGATAAGTTGCTCCTAGGCTCCCTCGGTATGTTTTTTGGTTGAATAAGAATAACTTAGGATCTAAAGATATCTGGTCTACCTCGGGTATTCCTATGAGAACAGACATTCCTCCATGATTCTCTGCTCCAGACCCTCCTGCTTTAGTTGCAAGAAGTATCTGTTCCATCGTAATTTGTTTTCCAATTGCATCAAAGGCAAAATCTACTCCACCTTTTGAAATGTCAATTATCTCTTCTATTGGACTTTTCTCTTTAGCATTTACTATATGGGTTGCACCAAATTGTTTTGCAAAGTCTAATTTTGAGTCGTCTAAATCTATAGCTATAATAATGGAAGCTTTTAAAATTGATGCCATGGCAACTGCACATAGTCCTACGCCACCAACTCCAAACACTGCCACTACGTCTCCTTCAGATACTTTGGCAGTGTTTTTTACTGCTCCTGCGCCAGTTAGAACAGCGCATCCAACAATACAAGATTCGTCAGATGCTTGGTCTTCAGAAATCTTTACCACATATTCATCCTCACACATTATTGTTTCTGCCCAAGTGAAAGTTATTCTACTAGTTACCGGGTTTTCCATATAACTTACTCCTGTTAAATTTGGAAGATATCTTCCTTGAATAGGAGTTCTGGGGACCCAAGTTACAATAACATGATCCCCTTCTTTGACGTATGTAGAGTCCGGCCCCACCTTGGTGACAATCCCAGTCGCCTCATGCCCTAAAACAAATGGGCGTTCTAGACTAGGGTCGTTCATCTGATGGAGTTGTGAATGACAAACTCCGCTTGATATTAGCTTGACTTGAACTTGATTCTTTTCTGGATCAGCTATATCAATTTCATCAATCAGTAATCTTCCTTTGTACTCTAATTGTATCGCTGATAACGTTTTCATAGATTTGTTGAAGTAAATTTTCTTACTAGGCTTAGAGCATGCATTGCTGCCCTTCTTTTGTCGGGTTTTCCTTTTCCTGCAGACCTGACATGCTTTATATCGTATCTTGAATCATTTACGATCGCAAAATAGCTTTCTCCACGCCCTAAATTTTCAACATCCGTATCATCTGTAATGTCTCCAAAATATGATAATCCAATATCTGATCCAGATATTTCCTTAACAATTTTTGCTTGATCTAGGGCATATTTTTCAGGATCATCTTTACCTAATTTTATCGTAGTCAACTTAGATATGTTTTTCAGAGATTCTTCATTGCTGATAATTATCCCTTGTTTAAATCTTGATTCTGAAGCGATTTGAAAAACTTCAGATATTGTCCCTCCAGAAATATTTTCAATGGTGGATATGGATAGTTTCTTACTTTCTAGTAAATCACCTACACACTTCTCCATTGTGTCCTCGTCTTCTCCAAAAATATTCTCTCCTAACAATGCAACAATTTTCTCTTTTACAGGTAGTATTAACTCGTTAGCTTCTGATATACTCTTTGCTTTTGCGGCAATACGCACATCCACTTGACCTGGATGCGCAAGCACACCTACGGTTGGATTTATAGAATTTTCAATTAAATCTCCAATTAAATGGTCAACATTACTTTCACCTAAATCTATTGTTTTTAAAACTTTATAGTGAATTGTTTCATCGAGAGAATATTTTTTGCGTAGGTATGGAATGATTTCATTATCTACGAGCCATTTCATTTCGAAGGGCACTCCTGGGAGTGCGATTATGCATTTGTTTCCTTTTTCAACTATAAAAGCCGGTGCTGTTCCATTTGGGTTTTTTACAACTATAGATCCTGCAGGCACCATAGCTTGGCGATCATTATTCTTAGTTGGGATGAATCCCCTTTTTCTAAATCTTTCTTCTATCTCTTTTAAAGATTCTTCATCGACAACCACATCTCTATCTGTAACTTTTGCAACTACCTCTCGTGTTAAATCATCCTTTGTTGGACCTATGCCTCCTGAGGTAATTACTACATCGGCTCTTTCAAAGCTCTCTCTTAATATTTGCTCCATTCTGTCGGGATTGTCTCCTACTATCGTTTTAAAAAATAGGTTTATTCCACTATCTGCAAGCTTTTCAGATATCCACGCGGAATTTGAATCAACTATCTGTCCTAAAAGTAGCTCTGATCCGATCGCAACTATTTCTGCATTCATAAGGTCTAATTATAAATTTTAATTTAAAAAAAAGTTAGGCATTGCTTTTATAGTACAAATGTTCTATATTAATTAGAACAAATGTTCTAATTAATATATAGAAGTAAGAATAAAAAATTGAATGGTAGAAGATTTAAAACTAATTTCGAATGATACCTTACCTGAGAATATTCAGTATGTTGACTCAGGATGTGCTTATAGTGCGCATTGCTTAGATTGTAAGCTAGCTATATGTATCTATGATGATCCTAGTTGGGTTAAGCAATATGTGAAAAATAATAGGAACAGCCAAATGCTAAAAGATCGAATAAATGGTATGCCTATAAAAGAAATTGCCAATAAATATGAAGTCAGCATTAGGACGGTTCATAGAGCCTTCAAATCAAATAACAAAATTAAAAAAGATGTCAATATTTTTACAGAGACAGACATTATCTATAAAAAGTTTTTATCTTAATCATAAAATGAATCATCATAAGGGGTGAGTACAGCAGAGTCTCCAGATATAACATACAGTGTTCTTTCTGCGATATTAGTTGATCTGTCTGCAATCCTCTCTAGATTATGAGCAATCCAGATTATATAAGTTCCTTGCTTTACTAATTTAGGAGCTCTGGACATTCTTTTGATTAGGTCTTTTTGAACTTGAGAATTAAGATGATCTATTTCATCATCTTGAACTATCAGATCTCTTGCGGCTTTTGAAGCTGATTTCATATCTGATGCATTGCAAAATGCAGATATGCTATCTTTTAACATTTTTATAGCTATTTTTTCCATTTTAGGAATTTTTTCGAATTTCGTGATGAAAGGTTCATCTCCAATTTTCAAATTAATTTTACATATCCCTGATGAGTAATCCGCTATTCGTTCTAATTCTTGCGAAACGAATATCAAGGATGTAAGTTTTCTCATATCTGAAGCGAGAGGAGCTTGATCTCTTATTATTTCAATGGCTTGTGTTTCTACTTCTTTCGAAAAATTATTTATTAGGATATCTTCTTCTATAATTTTTTGAGATCTTTTTAAATCCTTGTTGTAGAAAGACTTCATGCTGTCTTTGAAAACAGCCTGTACTTGTGAAGAAAGTACGGTAATCTTTGTATCAATTTCTAATAAGGCTAAATCAAGTGATTTTCGACCTTGGTATTTTCTCATCTGAAGTTCTTAATGTGAAGAAAGTTATCCTATTCTTCCAGTCACATAGTCCTCGGTTCTTTTATCTTTTGGGTTTCCAAATATTTGATTAACTTCACCATATTCTATCAATTCTCCGACTTGTTCTTTTCCTGACATCATGCAAGCAGCATAGTCAGAAACTCTAGCAGCTTGTTGCATGTTGTGAGTTACTATTAAAACAGTTACAGAACTAGATAATTCTTTTATTAAATCTTCTATTCTATCCGTTGATATTGGGTCTAAGGCAGAACAAGGTTCATCCATTAAAATAACAGCGGGGTTTACTGCTAATGCTCTTGCAATACAAAGCCTTTGCTGTTGCCCTCCAGAAAGTCCATAAGCATTCTCTTTTAACCTATCCTTTACTTCTTTCCATAAATCGGCTCTTTTGAGGCTCTCCATTACTATTTCATCCATATCATCTTTTATTCCATTTACCTTCGGGCCAAAAGCAACATTCTCGTAAACAGATTTCGGAAACGGGTTCGGCTTTTGAAAAACCATACCAATTTTGTATCTTACCTCAGCAGGATCAAGATCGTATACATTAGTTTTGTTGTAGAATATTTCCCCATCAATTTTCGCTATCCGAATAGTATCATTCATTCTGTTGAAACATCGTATTAAGGTACTTTTGCCACAACCTGAAGGTCCAATTAAAGAAACCACTTTATTCTTTGGTACTTGAATGTTTACGTTCCTTATTGCTAAAGTTTTTCCGTAGTAAACGTGTAAATTAGTAGCCTCTAGTACAGGATCGTTAAACGAAGTTATAGAATCAGAACTTCCTTTTTCGGGAGAAGATGAAGATTTTTGTTTTGACTTTATTGAAGTTCTCGTTTGTACCAATTTAACTTTTTATAAACTGTTTCAACCTAGTTTGATATTATCAAACTATACAAATAATTAATACTGTATTTTATGAAATCTATTTTTGAGCCTAGCAAAGAAGAATTGATATCATTTCTTGCTGAATCTGGAATTAAATCTTATAGGGCAAACCAGTTATGGAGAGCTTTATACAAAGACTTATGTCCATCTTTTGATGAAATGAATACATTACCCATAGATCTCAGAAATCACATGAAACACAATTATAATTTTGGTCAATTATCTCTAGTAATAAAAAAGACTTCTAAAGATAAAAGTACTGACAAGTATTTGTGGAGACTATCTGATAACAAATTAATTGAGACTGTTTTGATGCGATATGATGATGATGGACATCGTAGAAAAAGAAGAACGGTATGTATCTCTAGTCAAGTAGGTTGTGCATTAGACTGTAAGTTTTGCGCTACTGGTCAGCAAGGTTTTTCTAGACAATTAAGTATTGCTGAAATTGTTTCACAAGTAGTCAATATAAAACGTGAGCTTAAAGCTGAAGAGGATCATGAGAAAAAGGAAGATTATTCTTTAAATGTAGTTTTTATGGGAATGGGAGAACCATTAGCTAATTATTCAAGAACTATTGCCTCTGCCATGCGTCTGAATGACAGTTCGGGCTTAGGTATAGGAGCTAGGAACATAACCATTTCTACCGTAGGCTTGGTTCCCAAAATCTTACAATTAGCAGCAGAACCAATTCAGTTAAATTTAGCAGTTTCTATACATGCGCCAGATAATGAAACTAGATCTGAGACAGTTCCCATAAATGAGACATATCCTATAGAAGATCTAATAAGTGCTTGCAAAATATATATTGAAAAAACTAACAGAAAGATTTTTTTCGAATATGTTCTATTAGAGGGTCAGAATGACACTGAGACTCATGCTAATAAATTAGCATTATTGTTGAAGCCGTTGTTGTGTCACCTTAATCTTATTCCTGTAAATCCCACTGCGAACTCAAGTTATAAAAAATCTCGATCAGATCGCATTAAAAAATTCAGAAGAATTATTAAAAATCAAGGAATAGCATCCACTATAAGGATGGAGAAAGGAATAGATATCAATGCTGGTTGTGGTCAGCTCAAATCAGAGTACTTAGAAATGCCTGGTATAGGTGAATGATGTTTGATGCAGCAGACATATATAGAAATTTGGGAGTCATACCAGTTATTAATGCACAGAGTTGGGTAACGAAATTGGGAGGGAGCAGAATGAGACCTGAAGTCCTAGATTCCATGAATAAAGCCTCTCAATTGTTTGTTGACGTTGAAGATTTGCACCATAAGTGTTCTCAAGAAATTGCCCAAATGTGTAACGCAGATGCAGCATTAATAACTTCTGGATGTGCGTCTGCAATTGTTTTAATGTCTGCAGCAGCAATATGCAAAAGAGATGAGAGTTTGATCGAAAAGATTCCTAACTTGAATTTTCGGCCTGAAATTCTGATACATAAAGGGCAAAGAAACCACTATGATTCTTCATTCGAAATGACTGGCGCAAAAATCATTGAGTTTCAAAGTGAAGAACAGTTGAGACAAAAATTTTCACAAAAAACTGTCGCTATTGCATTTGTTGAAGCTCCTTTTTTCGATGAAGGATTAGGGATCAATAAAACGATAAAATTAGCTGAACAACTTAACTTGCCAGTTTTGGTTGATGCATCCGCAAGAATTCCTCCTTTAGAAAATTTGTATAAATTTATAAATGCTGGGGCAACTTTAGTTTCATATAGTGGAGGGAAAGGGATAGGAGGGCCACAAAATACTGGATTTATGATTGGTCAAAAAGACTACATATCTTTAGCCAAGAGAAATTTGATTTGCTTTGATACTAACAAGGCTACAATAGGGAGATCTATGAAAGTCTCAAAAGAATGTTTAGTAGGATTGACAACAGCTTTAAAAATTTTTCTTGATACTGATCAAGATTTAATCTGGAACACGTGGAAGAAAAAATCAGAATCAATAGTGAAAGCATTGAGACACATTAATGGCCTGAATGTTGTTTTGGAGGAGGGGGTAGATCGAGAAGGTCCTCAAGCTGTTATTTATTTTAAGGATGATTGGTTAGGGCTAAGACCTGAAGAAATAAGAAAAAAATTAATTGAAGATACTCCTCCCATATATGTTGGTCAAGGAGGATATGATCAAGAAATTAATATAGTTATGGTAAACCTTCAAGACGGGGAGGAAGATATAATAATAGAAAGGTTGAAAGTATTGCTAACAGAATGAGTCAGGAGCTTTGGAAAAGTTATTTTGAAACGGGGCTAGAAAGTGCTAAAGCAGGCCTTATTGAGACAGCTGTAGATTATTTTGAATGGGCTGCAAAAATTAAGCCTAATAATCATGAGATTCAGTATAATCTTGGTGTTTCATTTATGACTCTCGGAAAAATGAAAGACGCCATTGAATCTTTTAGTAAAGCAATCGAACTGAATGATGACAATTCAGATGCTTTTGCAAATCGAGCTATTTGCTACTCATATGTTCAAGATAAGAAGAATAGTGAAAAAGATATAAGGGTAGCGGTTCAAAAAGGATCTATTGAAAGTGGCCTCAGGGAAGCAATAAAGTCAGTTGAGAAAAAACAACAAAAGCCAAAAAAAAATTAATTCAGCAGTTTATTTAATTCTTTCATCCTGAGAATGTTTCTTACAGACTCATAATTTGATCTTATTGCTTTTATAACTTCTTTCTCAAGATTAGAGAAGTTTATATGTTCGATTAAAAATAACGCTTCTGCTTCTGATAATTCATTATATTCTGAATGACGTATCAAGTATTCTTCAGGAATTCCCAATTTATTCAAAGAATTTAACTTCATGATTAAATGAACATCGAGGCTATCAAAAAAATATTCATCTTTATCTATTTTGGAAGGAGAAATAAGACCTTTCTTTAATAGTTGTTTTAGCCAATTCTGATTGACTGACAATTTGTCAGATATTGCTTTAAAGGTTCCAGAAAAAGTTCTTGGATTGAATGACTCAGTCAAGTTTTTTTCTAGCATGTGACGGATCATTTTAATTGGGAGACCTTCAGATTTCAGTTTTTTTACTTCAATTAGCTCATTGATGGTTTTCTGCGAAAAAAATGCTCTTGTTTTCGATGTTTTAACTGGAGGTGAAATTAATTTATTTCTTACATAATAATTAATAGCTGAGGTAGAAATACCAGTTTTTTCAGCTACTTCACTTATTGAAAATTTGTATTTTTTATCCACTGTTCTCTCTAACTCTATGCAGATATTATTCCCATTTAAAAGTTTTTGCACATATTGTGAAAGCAATAATTAGCCAGAGAAAAGTAATGCCAACTTGAGGTAAAGTGGAAATTGTATTTTGTCCATATAAAGCGGAAAGTCTAATTCCTTCAGCTAGATGTGTTAGCGGGAGCAAGTTGCTAAAATAAACTACAAATTTAGGCAAAAAATCTATAGGAAAGAACACTCCAGATAAAAATAGCATTGGAAATGTGACCAAATTAGCTAGCGCTGGGGCACTATCCTCACTTGGAGCTAGGCTAGAGATGGCTAATCCTATAGACAGAAATAGGATTCCGCCCAGTATAGACAAAAATAATATGTTAATCAAAGCAAGAATATTACCTTGGCCTATAGAAACCCCGACGATAAGAACTCCCATTGAAAGTAGCAAAATTGTTTGTGTAACGATGATTATTAGCCTTGAAACTAAGTGACCCACTATAAAGTGTGAGGGAGATATTGGCGTTGCTTGAAGGCGCCTCATCACTCCTTGGTTTTTATAACTTAATAAAGTGAAGACTACCGAGAAAATGCCACTTTGCATAATAGCCATTGCAGCGATTCCTGGCACGATGAACCCTCTATAACCTTGATAATTGATATCTGCAATTTTAAGTTCAATTGAATCACCGGAGCCCAATTCTGCCTTATCATTAAGGATTGTATAAATTAAATTTTGGACTAATTCTAATTCTGATTCATCTCCTTTTCTTGTAGTGATAACAATTTTAGAAACTTGCGGTGAGAAGTTTTGCGGGATTTCAATAAAAGAAGCAATACTTCCTTTTTCCAAAGCACTTATTGCTTCATCTGGAGAACTCATACTGATAATTTTTATACTCGTAGCAGCGTTTAACTTTTCTACTATTTCTGAGTTTCCATTTTGTGAATAGTTAACTATACCTACATTTGGCGCACTGAAACCGAGTATATTTGCATTGCCAAACACCAACATTGTTACTACAGGAAAGAATAGAGACCAAAAAATAGAACTTTTTCTTCTGAAAAACATCTTGCTGCTTGCGATAATAAAACCTAAATATATTTTCATTAGTCTTCTCTTAAACTTTTGCCAGTCAAGTTGATAAATACATCTTCTAGGGTGGCTGCTCTTATTTTTTTTGAAGTTTTAAATCCAGATTTGGTCAATTCCTCTATTAAGTTTTCGGGTGAATTAATTTTGATAATTTTTCCTTCATCTATTATCGCAACCCTGTCACATAATTCTTCAGCTTCTTCCATGTAATGGGTTGTTAGAACAATTGTCTTGCCATCTTTCTGAAATGATTTAATCAGATCCCACATATTCCTTCTTGCTTGAGGATCAAGTCCTGTTGTGGGCTCATCAAAAAAAAGTACTTTAGGATTATTTACTAAAGCTACTGCAATAGATAATCTTTGTTTTTGCCCACCTGAAAGTGGTTTGAAGTACGATTTTTTCTTTTCATATAAGCCGACTCTTTTAAGAAGGTCGTCTATGTTTGATTTTGAAGAATATAGCACCGAAAACAACTCGACAATTTCGTATATGCTTAACATCTCGAAAAAATTTACTGATTGTAACTGAACTCCGATTATATTTTTTACTGCTTTAGAATCCTTAACTACATCAAGATGATTTATAATAGCTTTGCCACTTGAAGGTTTTCTTATTCCTTCAAGGATTTCTACAGTGGTGGTTTTGCCTGCTCCGTTTGGGCCTAAAAGTCCAAATACCTCTCCTTTACTCACATCAAAACTTATACCACGAACAGCTTCAAAATCATCGTAATTTTTTTTTAAATTTTCTACTTGAATTATTGGCACCAAGAGATTATATATTGGCTTGATGTTTAGACGCTAATTTTTTCATTTTCAGAGACTAGAAAAAGAAGTGAGGGGAGAGTAAACAGCGAAGCAGTAAGTGCAAGACCAATCATGATTGCGGTAAGAATTCCAAATGTTGAAAATAATGGCATCGGCGCAAACCCCATTATCGCAAAACCTAACATGCTGGATAGAGCTGACCCGAGTAATGCTAAGCCTGTTCCATTGATTGATGAGAATAAAGCTGAATGTTTATCAGACCCCAAGTTTATCTCTTCCCGGAATCTCATAGTCATATGTATCGAGAAATCAACTCCTACACCCAACGAAATTGCTCCAATTGTTGCTGTCACATAATTTAAGCTGAAATCAAATACATACATTATTCCATAAAGCCAAACCACCACCAGCCCGATCGGTATTATTGTTGCAATTGCATATTTGAACGATTTGAGCGCTATTAAAACAATTAGGAATGAACCCACAGCGGCTATTGGAATTGATCTCCGCATAGCATCTGTGCTGGCGTTTAGCTGATCGCTTCTACTAAAAGGAGATCCAGTAATTCCGATGGTTATATCTTTAGGAAAGTCGCTCTTGTTGATTAGTGTGTTTAGTTCTTTTCTCACTCGGGCTACATCTTCTTCGGTTCTCGTTCCACTTAAAAATATTAGAAGTATTGATGTGAAATCACTGTTCTTTTCTTGGTCATACCATAAATATCTTTTTACCCATTCGGTGTTGTAATTAAATTTGCCCTCAACAGTGAATCCATTCTTTATTCCGAATTTTATTATTTCTTCCATCTGAGATTTTGTGTCAGGAATGCCATCGTTATTGTTATCGGTAATCAGCACTCCATTTTCTTGTTCTATAGCATTTTTCAAGCTGGGATTATTCAGAGTTATTTGGGATATTTTTTCTAGATTAAGAGTGGCATCTTGATTAATGTCTCCATTATCATTTTTGCCGAGAAATTCAATGCTGGATAAATTTTTTAGAAATGATTTATAAGTGACCAAAAATTCTTGGTCTGTTATATCTCCTTCAAAAATTAGTTGGGCGGGTTCTCCTGTATTACCAGGAGAGTAGCGCTCAAATTTATCTAAACCTAAAACGAAGCTAGAATCGTTATCAAAGAAATCTTTTACATCAAACTCAGACTTGAGGTTAAATGCCCCTATTCCTGCTGCGATCGTTATTATTATAGATAATGGAAGAACAATGTAATGGCGTTTTGCGATAGAAGTAACGATCTGTGCAAAATTGTGATCTATTTTTCTTCTATCCTCGCCAATTCTATTTGGTAGTTTTATTTTTGACCTTCTGTTGAGGTAGATAGGTAATGCAAGATTAAGTCCTAGGACTACTAGTGCAGTTCCTAGACCAATCAACATACCTACTAAACCCGAAGGTTCAATCACTTCTCCAAGCACAACAACAACAATTACTGCAAATCCACAAGCCAATGGTGTTCCAATGAAATTAATTATTCTCAAGGTACTCTCAAGTTTGGTGCGCTGATTCTTAATGAGTGGGAGGATTTTAGCGTACCCGAGCGGGACTAATATCCCTAACACCAAGTATGCAAAGAATGTAGCTAGAGTTGCAGAAACTCCGAAATAAACAACGCTCTCAACTCCTCCAAATGCATTTGCTATAAAAGCTGTACTGTCAGTTAAAAGGGCTAATGTGAGTGCACCTAGTACCCCCGTCATGCCGACCAAAAAGTAATTATTGACTCCTCTACTACGCTCTTCTTGTATTCTCCGTATTGCGTGAATTGCAAAATCCACCCCGAAAGAAACCATCGCAATAGGTACAATCAAATCACTAATCAGTCCACCTTTAAATCCCAGTGCAAAAGAAAGGCCTTTTAACCAAATCATAAGTGCAACTAATCCAACTCCTATCAGAACCATTGCCACATAGGATCTTAAAAATATTCCAGAAACAGCAATTGCAGCAATTACGGTAGCGGTAATAAACTGACCTGCAATAGCGCCTTCATCTTGAGCTTCAAGATTGACATCTATAGCAATTCCGTAAGCTTTATAAGATGGAGATTCAGAGTTCAGGACATCTTGAATCCTTCTTGCATACTTTTCTTTATTAATTGTCGTCTCATTTCCACCGAGTTCGATTGCAAAATTGCCACCTCCAAGTTTGGCATTATCTGAAAGTACATCTAAGAACACTACTGGCGATGTCCATAAAACTATTTTTTCTCCATTAATTGTCGCATTTTCACTTTTTGCCTCCTTGGATAATGATCGTTTGGGGTTTGATATTAATCCTGAGGAAAATATTTTACTCAGAGTTATTTTTATATCGTCGTCAGTTGCGTCATAAATGCCATTTGGAAATTTTGGATCGAGCCTTAAAAAGCCATCAACTACGTTGGCGATGGAAAGAGTACCAATGTAGGATCTTTTTGTTGTCTCATCTAATCCTTTCCAAAGAAATGAATCTGGGGTTAGTGTTCCGGATGTCAACTCTTGGTTTGAATCAAGTTCGATAAGTTTATTCTGTCTCTCTAATAAGTCACTCAGACTATTCTTGTCTATCATGTCTCCGTCATCTGCTTCTATGACGAATGAAGCCCATTGCACTGCCTCAACAAATTTTTCATTAATTCTCTGCTGGACTTCGTATGCTTCCTTTTTTGGATCTAGTGATGCAACCCCTGGGTCTTCAAAAATAGCAGGAGCGAAACAGATTAAAAAGGTTAATATAAAAAAAATGCCAAATAACTTAATAGAATGAGTTGATACTAGATATAAAAATTTACTCTGTAGTGATTTCACAATAAATTAGACTTTGTAATCCTGATTACTATTATATTCTAAATATTGTTTCGCAGGAGGTTAAATCTATAAGACGAAATTTATTAACTTATCTTGAACGTATATGCTTCTTTTCACTTCTTGTGTGCCAATGTTTTCTTTTACTTTCTTCAAATTCAAAGCTTCAGATATAATTTTTTCTTCGCTAGTATCACCCTCAATTGAAAACTGTGCTCTCATTTTTCCATTAATTTGTACTATGATTGTTTTTGTTTCTGATATTATTAAAGATTCATCCCAACCAGGAAACGACTCTTGGTGAACACTAAATCTATATCCGTTAATCTCCCAAAGTTCTTCAGATATATGTGGAGCCATCGGTGAAAGCAACACAATGAGGATCTTTATGCATTTCTTCCATTGTTTTTCTCCAATGTTATTGTCCCAGTATTTATTCATCTCATTAGAAAGTTCCATCAAAGCGGATATAGACGTGTTAAATTTAAACTTGTCTAGGTCTCTGTGTATTTTTTTTGTAGTGTAATTGATTAATCGCTCCAAATTAGGATCATCGTCTACACTTTTTTTTAGTTTAGAAGAGTCCCTAACGCATAGTTCCCAAATTCGATTTAACCACCTTGTGATTCCATTGAATGCATCATCGCTCCAATCTCCTCCTTGATCCCATGGGCCTAGAAACATTAGGTAGAGGCGTACCGCATCTGCTCCATATTCTTTTACCAAAGGATCTGGCGCTAGGGGGTTGGCTCGCTTAGAAATTTTCTGATGCTCTTTCAATAGAACGCCTTGGTTAAACAAGTTTTGATACGGTTCGTCAAAATTTATGAAGCCTAAATCTCTGAGTACTTTATTAAAAAATCTAGCATACAAGAGATGCATTACTGCATGTTCTGCACCTCCAGTGTATTGGTGAACAGGTAACCACTCTCTAATTTCTTTATCTGAAAAAGGATTTATGCCATCAGGATCTGAAGCGAATCTTAAATGGTACCAAGATGAGTCGACAAAGGTATCCATCGTGTCAGTTTCTCTTCTTAGCTTTCCTAATTCGGGGTGTTCATACCAAAGGAAACTATCGTCAAGCGTTAGAGGTGATTGACCTGTTGGCTTGAACTCTTTAGCTTCTGGTAATACTACTGGTAGTTCGCCCAGAGGAACAGGATGTATATTATCTTCTTTATCATACAGGACTGGTATAGGAGTGCCCCAGTATCTTTGCCTTGATATTAGCCAGTCTCTAAGATGATAAGTGGTAGTTTTTACTCCAACTTTTTTCCTCTCCATAAACTCAGTTATTCTATCCATTGCGACACGATTTTCTAGACCATCAAATTGATCAGAATTAACCAGAGTTCCTTTTCCAATATAAGCTTTATTCAAGACTTCTTTTGGGTCATTGTCCTTAGATATTACAAATTTTATATTCAATTTATATTTTCTTGCGAATTCAAAGTCCCTTTGATCATGGGCCGGAACTCCCATTACTGCCCCTGTCCCATAAGTATTTAATACATAATCACCTACAAATATTGGAACCTTGTCTCCATTCATAGGGTTTTTAACATATTGCCCAGTGAATTCTCCAGTTTTTTCCCTTTCTGTAGAGGTTCTTTCTATTTCAGATGATTTCGCAGCATTTTTAACATACTTTTCTATCCTCGGTCTAAACTCTTCTGTGGTGACAAGGTCTACAAGCGGATGCTCTGGAGCAAGTACCAAAAAAGTTACACCAAATATAGTGTCTACTCTGGTAGTGAAAGTAGATATAGTTTCATTTGACTTCTCAATTGTGAACTCCACAGTTGTGCCTTCTGACTTTCCTATCCAGTTCTTCTGCATATGTTTTATTTTTTCAGGCCATCCTAAATCATCCATATTAAGAAGTTCTTCAGCATAATCTGTTATTTTTAAATACCATTGAGGCATCATTTTTCGAATAACTTCTGCACCTGATCTTTCAGACTTACCGTCTACAACTTGTTCATTAGCTAGAGTTGTTTGATCTACTGGATCCCACCAGACCGCTCCATTTTTTCTGTAAGCGATACCTTTTTCTAACATCTTTAAAAAAAAGAATTGATTCCACTTGTAGTATTTAGGCTCACACGTCACAAGCTCTCTATTCCAGTCGTATGAATTTCCCATTAGGAGAAATTGACTCCTCATATTATCGATATTCTCAAAAGTCCATTTCATTGGGTTTATATTCCTTGAAATTGCTGCATTTTCGGCAGGCAATCCAAATGCATCAAAACCTTGAGTGTGCAGTACGTTAAATCCGCGCATTCTCATATATCTAGAATAGGCATCAGCTGGGGTAAAAGCATACCAGTGACCTATGTGCAAATCTCCTGATGGATATGGAAACATGGTGAGAGAGAAAAATTTCTCCTTTTTCTTATCTTTAAAATCGATTTCATAGATTCTGGACTGTTCCCATTTTTTCTGCCATTTTGGCTCTATTATAGAAGGATTATAAGGGATAAAATCAGACTCCACTTTTTTTTGTCCTTCGAGTGCCATTTATGGTTTTACGACAGTTCCGTCAGCGCGTCTTACAGTATCCCAAGCACCTCCCCATGCTCGTTCTTTAAAGGGATACTTTGTTGCGAGTTTTTCGTTTATTTCTATTCCTAAACCTGGTTTACCATTTGACCACATCATGCCATCTTTCAATTCTGGGCAACCAGGAAAAACTTCTCTAGTTTTATCGTCAAATATATGAGCTTCTTGTATTCCGAAGTTCTGACAATTTAAGTTTAGAGCTAAATTTGCTGAATGTCCTACAGGAGACGTATCACCTGGCCCGTGCCAGGCTGTTTTTATTCCGAGCAATTCTCCCATTGCTGCAATTTTTCTTGCTGGAGTTATTCCTCCAATATCTGAAATATGTATCCTTATGAAATCAATCAATTTATTTTTTATGAATGGTATTACATCATTAGGCGAGCTATATAATTCTCCCATTGCGATTGGGGTAGAGCATTGTTGTCTTACCATTTCAAAGTAGTGTTGATCTTCAGGACTGAATAAATCTTCTAGGAAAAATAATCGAAATTTTTCCACTTGTTTAGCAAACCAGACTCCTTGTATAGGAGAAATTCTTTCATGAACATCATGTAGTATTTCGACTCCGTATCCAAACCTATTTCTTATATATTCGAATAATGACAAAGCTGAGGTCATATATGGCACTGGTTCAAATACTCCGCCTGGGTGCGCATATAATGTATCATCATCATAATCGGTTAACCAAGTTGTAACTGGTATCGGCCCCTTGGTGACATCTTTATTATTGGTTGTTTTTGATCCTGTCTTTGCACTTTTGTTCCCGTAGGTAGCATATCCAGGAGTAGCCACCTGGACTCTAATGTGATGGAATCCTTTTTTCATATAAGACTCCATTTGGTTACCGACCTCTTCATTGTTATCTCCTGATGCGTGAACATAAACTGGGGCCGCTTCCCTAGACCTGCCTCCTAATAGGTCATAGACAGGCATACCTGCCATCTTGCCTTTGATGTCCCACAATGCTTGATCTATGCCAGATAAAGCATTATTAAGAACAGGTCCATTTCGCCAATATGAAGATACGTATGAAGATGCCCATATATCTTCTATGTCCTTGACAGATTTACCGGTGATAAATGGAGTCAAATAATCTTCTATTGCAGCTTTTACAGGTGTCGGCCTTTGGGTAAAAGTGGCGCACCCTACTCCATGCAAGCCTGGTTCAGTGGTTTCAATTTTCACTATTACTAAACGAATATTGCCTGGTTCAGTAAATATGACTTTTACATTTTTAACTTTTGGATCACTCATTTGTTACCAACCTAATTATGTCTACTAGTTTTACTTCAAACACGAGGGTAGCATTTTCTGGTATGACCCCATCTATTCCGTCCACTCCATAGGCTAGATCTGATCCTATTTCGAGTCTTCTTATTCCGCCTATTTTCATCCCAGGAATCCCTAGATCCCACCCTTTTATTACTTGCCCTTTGCCAATTCTGAACTTGGCAGGAGCCTCTCTCGGGTAAGTACTGTCAAAGATACATCCATCTATTAGCCATCCCGTATAGTGAACTTCTACTTTGTCATTGATAATGACTTCTTCATCACCGATACCATCTACTATATCAATCATTTTCAAATTTTCCTGTTTGGTTACATATTTCAAAACTCCATTATCTCCAAATTGAGGTGCATCAGGAGGATAAAATTCATTTTTACACTCGATTGGAACAGGAGTAGGAGTCATTACGGTAATAACAGTATCCTGGGGAACTTGACCACCTGATCTGCACCCAATTAACGAAACTGCTGTGAGAGCCAGAAGAATAATGGAGAAAAATACTTTGTTCATCAACCTCTTATCTTTTTTGCAACACTTTCTATTCCAGAGAAAAGAAAAGATTGTATATTTATAGAGATACAATTAACTCCTATATCTAAGTAATGGTCAATATTCTGTGGAGCAGCAAGAGTTCCTGCCGTTCTACCTGAATCAACTATTCTCTGCAATGTACTACTTATTGTATCCAAAACTTTTTTCTCTCCACTTCTCCCTATGAATCCCATAGTAGCAGCCAGATCATTCGGTGCAACATAGAAAACATCTATGCCCTCAACTTCAAGTATTTCATCTAAATTTTTGACAGCTTCAATGTCTTCTATCAATACGATCAACATAGATTCATCATTTGCTTTAAAGAAATAATCTTCTACACCATAACCTTGCCTACTTGTAGCCATTCCTCTATTACCAATTGGTGCAAATTTACCTGCGTTGACTACGCTCTTTGCTTCTTCGGCAGTATTTACGTGTGGCACGCAGATACTCTGACTTCCTCTATCAAGAGTTCGGTAAATTACTCCTGCTTCATTCTGATGGACACGAGTTATTGAGGTTTTCCCCCAGAGATCGCAAGCCCTAGTCAGGTCAGAAATGTCAGCAAAATCAACTCCTCCATGTTCTGCTTCTATCCAGACACCATCAAAATCGAGAGGACCAACCAAATCAATTTGGTCAGCGTTAGCTAGTCCCATAATGTTCAATGTTTTTTCATTGTTCTGTAGTTTGTGCTTTATAACGTTTCGTCTTAAATTAACCATATTGTGTCCTTTATGTTTCGAAATATAGAAATATTAACTAAAATTTACTTTTAAGTGTAATAGTCATGATAAATCATTTCAAAAACAAATCTCTAACTATCGCAGGATCTGACTCAGGTGCAGGTGCAGGAATTCAAGCTGACTTAAAAACTTTTTCATCTTTAGGTGTTTACGGCACTACCGTTTTAACAGCAATAACTGCCCAGAATACTATAGGAGTTCAAGAGGTTGAAATGTTGCCAGTGAAAATAGTCGAATCACAAATAAAATCAGTGTTGTCTGATATTGGAACAGATTCTGTAAAAACTGGAATGCTGGGTAATGCTGAAATAATTCATACTACAGCAAGAACTCTTGAATATTTTACATATAAAAATTTAGTCGTTGATCCTGTAATGGTTGCTGAGAGTGGCGATCTCTTGCTTGAAGATTCAGCTATTGAGGCCTACATTAACTATCTTTTTCCAATGGCCATCCTTGTAACGCCTAACATATATGAAGCAGAAAAAATTTCAGGAGTAAAAATTACTAATGAAAAGTCTTTAATTGAATCTGGAAACAAAATATTAGACATGGGTTCAAAAAAAGTACTTATAAAGGGAGGTCACTCCAAGGGAGAATTTTCAGAAGATGTACTTTTCACTAGTTCAGGAATTACCAAGTTACGAGAAAAACGTGTGGTTACGAATAATACTCATGGTACAGGATGCACTTTATCCGCTGCCATTACGGCTTTTTTAGCTAAAGGGGATAACGTGGAATTTGCGGTAAGAAAAGGGAAAGAATACATTACTAAAGCATTGCAAGCATCATACGATATTAGCAAAGGTACTGGCCCCGTAAACCATTTCTTTAGGACTTAGGACATTCCTGCGATATTATTTTGTATCAAGTCTTCTATTTCCGATTTAGAAAAATTCAGCTCCAGCAGGATATCCTTGGTGTGCTCTCCATAGAGTGGTGCCGGAGTCTTTATTTTTCCTGGAGTAGAATGCAGTTTAACAGCGACGCCAATGTTTTGAATTGATTTTTGTGCTGGATGATCCAATTTAACATCCATATTGCGAGATTTTAAGTGAGGATCGTTCCAAACCTCTTTCATATTTAGGATAGGTCCTGAAGGTATTGAATTTGTTAGAAGATAATCAATCCATTCTTTACTTGACTTGGTAATGAATATTTTTTCTAGGATAATTTCTAACTCTTTCTGATTTAATTGTCTTTTTTCAGAAGTATCAAATCTGTTATCTTGTTTTAATTCATCAAGGCCGATTGATTCAACTAGTCTGTCCCAATTAGATTGATTTGCTGCTCCAATGTTTATGAATCCATCCTTAGTTTTAATAGCTTGATAGGGTGCAGTTAGACGGTGTGAAGATCCAGTAGGCTTAGGTATATCTCCAGTCGTAAAAAAAATACCACTTTCATACAAAGTGTAAGCTAATGCAGATTCTAAAAGTGAAACTTCTAGGAATTGCCCTTCATTATGCTTAAGCTTGTGTATATAAGCTGAAAGTATTCCTTGCATTGCAAACATGCCGGTATTAAGGTCTGCTATGGGAACGCCAATTTTTACAGGAGGTAGTCCTTCAATGCCCGTGATACTCATAAGCCCACTCATGCCTTGAGCAATTAGATCGAACCCTCCTCTTTTGGAATATGGCCCTGTTGTTCCAAATCCGGTAATGGAACAATATATAATTTTTTTGTTAATTTTTTTTACGTCTTCATAACCAAATCCTAATTTCTGCATTGTTCCAACACGAGAATTTTCAATGAATACGTCTGAATTTTTTAACAACTTATTAAGGATGACTCTTCCTTTTTTAGTTTTTATATCCAAGGATATGCTCCTTTTGTTTCTATTGAGTTGAACAAAAGCGGAGGAATCTTTTCCAATAAAAGGTGGCCCCCATGTTCTCACATCGTCTCCACCGTTCGGTTTTTCGACTTTTATGACTTCAGCGCCATGGTCTGCAAGTAGCATTGAACAAAAGGGACCCGCAAGAATTTGACTGCAATCGATGACTTTTATTCCTTCTAAAGATTGCCTTGAGAGCATTGTTTAAATATCCTTTATTTAAATTTCTAATTAAGGTGAATTATAAGGAGAATAATGTGTTTAGTTTAAAAGATAAAGTGTCATTGATTACAGGTGGAAACGGAGGAATAGGAAGAGGAATTGCAATTGGATATGCAAATTCAGGATCAAAAGTAGCGATTGTTGGAAGGAATCAAGAAAAAAGTAAGGGGGTAAAAGAAGAAATTTTGAGCACAGGTGGAAGTGCAGAGAGTTTCTACTGTGATGTGGCAGATTATAAATCTGTTGAAAAATGTGTAAGCTCAATAAATGATAAATTCGGCGACGTTAATATTTTAGTGAATAATGCTGGAATAGGAATTAGGAAGAAAGAACCTCAAGAATTGTCACCTGAAGATTGGAGGACTGTTATGGATACTAATCTTGCAAGCATGCATTATTTTTCCTCATTATTAATTGATCAAATGAAAAAGAATAAGTCCGGCAAGATTGTTAACATTGGCTCAATGCTTTCAATATTCGGCGCTTCTCATGCTGCTGTATATGCTGCCAGCAAAGGTGGCGTTGTCCAATATACTAAAAGTTGTGCAGTTGCTTGGGCTAAATACGGCATTCAAGTCAATGCAATATTGCCTGGTTACATAACTACAAACTTAACAGACGGATTTAGATCTAACTTTCCTGAAGAGGCAACTTTAGTGACTTCAAGAATCCCATCGGAGAGATGGGGTGTGCCTGAAGATTTAGCTGGTACAGCAATATTTCTAGCATCTGAATCATCCAATTATGTTACAGGAGCTTCTGTTGCTGTGGATGGAGGATATTCAGTTAGAGGTTAATCATAAATTTAGATATGCAATACCTCTTTACCAAGGAATTTTTTCTTCAGGCATTACTGCATTCAAATTCTCTGGAACTTCTTCCCAGGGAATTTGCTCCCAAGGTTTCAGTACAGATACCTTTCCTGTCAAGCTATCCAAGCGCTTCTTTAGGTCTAGCATCTTAGTTACTGGGATCTTTTCTATAGGTAATTTATCAACTGGAAAATTAACTTTATCTAAAGGTATTTTCTTCCAAAATTGTTCTTGAGATTCTCTTTCAGCTATTGCTAATTCCTTAGTGTTTTTGTCTGAACATTTTTTATAATTACTGTTTTGACAATTTGTGAATAGGCCGACTACTCCAAAATAGTATGATGATTTGAAGTGATCGGTGAAGTCCCTCTCAGTAAACAATATAGCCGTATTTATGTCTTCAGGGGTATATATATCACCCGTTTCTTTTATTTGAATTAGGCTTCCGACGTGTTCATAAGGAATTAACATGCCTGGTACTCTTGCGACAGGATCATTCTCAACTACAACTCTATACATAGTTATAGGCAGTTTTTCGAATTCCGTTCTGAATTCTTTGAGGCCTACTCTTGGTCCTCCGAATGTAACTGTATTGACAGGCCTGCCTAATGTCGAAGCAATATCAAAACTGGCTAAAGTGGCCAAGGCACCGCCAAGGCTATGGCCTGCAATGAATATTTCCTTATCTGGATGTTCTTTAACATATTCTAAAACCTTTTCTCTAAACAATATGTATTCACTTACAAATCCTTCATGTGCAGAAATTTTTGATAACTTAGGATCGTCCAAAAATGACAACTCCTTCAGAGTTGCCCTTGCATCAGTCAGCATGTTTAAAATTCTTTCCCAACTCTTATCGCTTCCAGTGTCTCGAAAAGTGACAATTACCCTATCCATCTCAGTTACTACATATGCTTGTCCTCCGCTCATTATTACACCATAGTCTAAAAACTCAGCCTTTTTTTCATTACCAGGTACTATTACGTCACCGACTAATTGGACGTTTGCCTTGTCTAAATAACCCTTCATTTCTTTAGCTTCTGCCATAACCCAATAGGTGTGTTGCAAAGACCTCATCACGGTTCTCAATGTTTCTCCAGAGAAAGATCCTAATGTTTCCAGTTCAGGATTTCGAAGTAGTGTACTCTCATTTTCTTTTAAAGCCTCAGTGTCCACCTCAGTCTCAAGTCTTTCTTTCTCTTTTGCTTTCGACGTTGCTTCTAGTTGTTCCTTTGATAATTCGTTACCTTCTTCATCTGTTTTGGAGACATTGCATCCCAATGCAACAAACAAAAGTAATAGAATCATTAAATATCTGAATGATTTTTGAAAAGAATTTAACTGTTTCATTATTCCATTTACCTCTTTAAGAATTTTATACAAACTGGATATGGTATTTCGATTTTATCACCCGTTTGATCTAATGTCCCATCTTCTCTGTTCACCTTGAAAGTGTATATATTACTAGTATCTTGGTTGGCAGCTAATAGAAAGTTACCTTCAGGGTCTAATGAAAAGTTTCTGGGAGTTTCTCCAATTGTAGATTCATACCCTAATTTGGATAATTTTCTCCCATCGCCTGAAACTGAAAAGATCGCTAGGCTGTTGTGTCCTCGATTGGAGCCATATAAGAATTTTCCGTCTCTAGAAATATGAATGTCTGCACAACTTTTTTGATGATAGCCGTCTGGAAGTGTAGATATTGTTTCTATAGAACTCATTTCTCCAGAATGATTGTCTATGTCAAATGATGTTATCGTGGCACCTATCTCATTAATTACGTATACAACATTGCCGTTGGGATGAAACTCAAGGTGCCTTGGCCCCATTCCCGGATCTACTTTTGCAAAGCTCGGATTATTCGGTGTCAATCTACTGTTAACTTGATCTATTGAGTAGATCATTATTTTATCTGTACCTAGATCAGGCACTAAGGCGAATTTATTATTAGGGGTGACATTTATTGAGTGAGCATGTGGCTCCATTTGCCTTTCTGGATTAACGCTGGAGCCTTCATGTTGTATTACTTGTATGTTATCGCTTAGACTGCCGTCTTCATTTATGGAAGTTATTGTAGAGGCTCCTCCTGCATAATTCGCAGCAAGTAGAGATGTCCCAGTCTTGTCCGTTGATAAATGACACGGTCCTTTAGATCCCGATGAAATAGTGTTTAATATTTTAAGGCCACCAGTGGAATGATTTATTTCATATGCTGATAATGCCCCTCCTCGCGAATCATCGATTTCTCCTACAGAATATAAAAAATTACCGTTAGGTGAGATAGATAGAAACGATGGATTGTCCTTTTCAAAAGCTGAACTGATCCTAGTTAAATTTCCTGTTGTAGAGTCGTAACCAAGTACGTATATACCATCACTTTTTTTGGATGAATTTACTACCCCTCCTGCTGTATATGTGCCTATGTAACAATAATAATCAAAACTACCCATAATACTCCTTAGAAATAAACACAATGATAGAGCATATAAGGATATTGGAAAAATTTTTTATATTTTGAGCAAAAAAAAAGTTCGAAAAATTTATCGAACGTTGAAGGTATTCTATCATAGAATTATTGTGTGTGTCAATACTTTAGGTTCAAAGATTAAAATTTTTAGAAGTCTATTCCAGTAATGTCTACTGCCTTTTTCCAAAGAATTTTTCGTAATTTTTCATTAAACACCAGAGGGTTTGGATCAACAACTGTAGGATTTCCTTTAAATTGGTTTCTGGTATCTAAGCCAATAAAATCTCCTCCTTGAATATTTTTTTCAGTACACGCCATTAGGAGAGGTTTTGCTGCTTCATATGGTGACTGGAAGAATAGATTGAAAACTATTTTTGTAAGTGATGAATTCACAATAAACTTAGGGAGATGGCGTGTCAAATTCGTTAAGGCAACTCCAGGATGGCACGATATAGCCACTGTTTTTAATTTCTTCTCTCGCAACTTGGCTTCTAGATCGAGAGTAAACATTATTCTAAACAGATTACTTAAAGCATAAATTTCTTGCTTTCTGTAAAGTTTTTTAGAATTAAGGCTTTCCCAATTGATATCATTAATCCTATATTGAGCAATACTTGAAACATTTACTATCCTAGACTCTTGGACTTCTTTCATCATTGGCAATAGTTGTAAGGATAAAAAGTAATACCCTATATAGTTAGTTGCAAAAGTAAGCTCTAAATTCTCTTTTGTTTTTGTGAAGGGAGGGAACATTACACCTGCATTATTAACCAGTATGTCTACCTTTTCATATTTTTGATGAATTGCTTGGCAAAATTTTTTTATATTATTAAAATTCGTTAGATCCAAATTAATATATTCCACCAAACCTATGATTCTTTTTTTTGCTTCTATCCCTTTTTGGTGATTTCTGCAAGCAAGAATTACTTGAGCCCCTTTAAAGGCTAATACTTTTGCAGTTTCAAATCCTATCCCACTGTTTGAGCCAGTGACGATTATGGTTCTGCCTTTCAAGGAAGGCATTTGTTCTAATGTCCATTTTTTTTTCATGATTGCACTTCAAAACTGATGTACGTCTTTACAATTTATACTTTACCTTCAAACTGTTAGGTATGAAAAATATATCGACTTCGTTAATTATCTTTGTAGCCATCGTCGACGGGATAATTATTATCGCTATTTTAAACTACTGTGTTCTTTAAGGTCTTACTCTAATAATTGAAAGATAAATACCTATACCTAAACTTAACAAAGGGATCCACCAGATCTGAAATCCATTCCAAATAATTAAGTGAGCACAAAACACACTGAATCCAGCAATTAGTTGCAAGTTTAAGTTTTTCTTATATTTTGAAGTTCTCTCAATTATCAGGCCTATTAACCATCCTAATAAAGGTGTACTTAAAAGAAAAAAATACGGTGATATTGAGCCTGGAATAAAGCTCAAAATAGCCATTTCAGTAAATCGAACTCCTATGGCACAAGCTATCGCGAATACTGTACATGAAACAAAACTAAGTACTAAGTCTTTAATGGTGGGGTTAAAGGCAGGGTTAACTTGTAATTTTGCACATTTTTTGCATTTAGGCACTGTCGTTGTTTGAATCATGCAGCTTGGACAAATAAAATTATCACACTGATATCCTCCACACTTTAAGCTTGTAGAAATTTTGCTACCACAACTACATATCATTTGTTCATTTGATGTCAAAATTAATAGTCCCTATCAAAGATTAATCTATTTTTTATTATTGTATATTTTTTCGTAATAGAATTACCCAAAATACGTTTCAGTAGAGTGAGTAGAATACATGCTAATAGACAAATCGAGATGACGTTAGAAATTGGTATCGATATCAAAGTTGTCGCAAATAAAGCTATAATCCAGCTTGGACCTCCATCTCTAATTTTTGTCCAAGCAATGATATATATGACATATAAACATATTGCAAGAGGAAAAGGGTTTAATCCAAGTATTATTCCAATAATTACTGCCATGCCCCTGCCACCTTTAAACTTGAGAAAGATGGACCAATTATTGGCAATAATCTGAATTAGGACGATTGGTATAAGGTACATTTCATTGTTTGTAAATACACTCGCAGGAATCACTGCATCGAAGTCCATGATTTGCTTCGCGACAAATATTGGAAAAAATCCTTTTAAAATGCTATCACCACAAAAAATTATCAAACTCGCTAATTTGGAATGATTTTTCCATACATATGAAGAGCCGATATGGGAACTCCAAGTTTTTTGTCCATTCTTGCTAACTTTTTTGAGGTAAAAGTCAGTAAAATTAAAACTGCAAAACAAAAATATAAGAAATAAATAAATTAGATATTCCAACCGATGTTACCTTTTAGTTTTTTGTTAGCAGTTTCATAAAGTATTTCGAATTCTGTTTCATTTAAAGAATATTTGCCTAAAAAAGATTTTCTGCCTTGGCTGTGAAAGTCACTCCCGGCAGTTTTTATAAGTTTTAATTCTGACATTATCTGGTCAATATTTTTTAATTCTTTACCTTCGACAATCTCAATTCCTACTAATCCACTTTTTGACAAGTCTGTAATTATTGATTCAAAATTTTTTACAGTGTGAGGATGAGCTATTGAGCACACACCTCCTGCATTTTTTACTACTTCTAAAATCTTAAGTGAGTCTATTTCGAAATCCTTTTCATACTCATTTTTTATGCCGTGCAGGTAGGTTTCAAATGCCTCATTTGTATTTTTTACTATTTTATTTTCAACCAGACACCTTGCTATATGCAGTCTTCCAACTGACCCTTTGGAATTTTTAATTAAATCCCCCCATTCAATTTGTATGCCCTTTTCTTTCAATTTATTTAACGCGAATTTTGCAAAATCAGTTCTCCCGACTTGCAGGATTTTCAAATATTCGTTTAGATCTGGATCGTCCGGATTAATAAAGTAAGTAAGTAAGTGAATTTTTGAACCCCTGAATGAACTGGATATTTCAATCCCGGGAATTATTTTTATTGTTTTAATATTTTGTATGTCTATATAATCTCTTGCTTTCCTATATCCACTCAGGTTATCGTGGTCAGTTATCGCAAAATATTTAATTTTTTTTGCAACACACTCTTCAACTATTTTTTGAGGGGACCAATGCCCATCAGAAAAATAGGTATGTATATGTAGATCTGAAATCCCCAAAGTTATTGGGCTACCTCAATTGATCTGGATTCTCTGATCACAATTACTTTAATTTGCCCAGGATAATTTAAAGAACTTTCGATTTTTTCAACAATATTTTTTGCAATAAGATTAGCTTCATCGTCATCAATGGATACAGGATCAACCATAACTCTCAACTCTCTGCCTGCTTCTATTGCGAAGCATTTTTCTACTCCATTGAAACTCAGAGCAATTTCTTCAATTTCTTTTAATCTTTTCACATATGCCTCAGCAGAATCCCTCCGAGCTCCAGGCCTTGACGCACTTAACGCGTCAGCTGCTGAAACTATAAAAGATTCTACAGATGTAAACTCTGAGTCGTGATGTTCTCGTATGGTTGTAACTATTCTCGGGTCTATTTTATATTTTAGAGTAAGGTCTGCACCAATTTCAGCGTGAGGTCCATCAATCTCATGTGTCATTGCTTTACCTATGTCGTGAAGAAAGCCTCCTGTTCTACATATTTTTTCGTCTGCACCAATTTCACTAGCCATCAGAGCCCCAAGATTTGCCACTTCAACTGAATGTTGCAGAACATTTTCTCCATAGCTATGCCTGTATTTGAGTCTACCTACTATTTGTATTAGGTCTGGATTCAGCCCCTTTATGGCAGCATCAAAAGTAGCATCATTTCCAGCTTTACTAATTGTTTTCTCTATATCTCGCTGACATTTCGCTACTACAAATTCGATTCTGGCTGGTTGAATACGTCCATCTTTAATTAGTTCTTGTAGAGCTGTAATTGCTACTTGTCTTCTTATAGGATCAAAACAAGAAACAGTCACAGACTCGGGAGCTTCATCTACTATTAAATCTACTCCAGTTGCTCTTTCTATAGCTTTTATATTTCTGCCATCCCTGCCGATTAATCTCCCTTTCATATCTTCATTGGGTATAGATAATGATTGGACAGTCTCTTCAGCAACTACGTCTGACGCAAACCTTTGTATAGCGCCAGCTATAACATTTTTAGCATGGTTATCAATTCTATTCTCTAATTCTTTTTCAGCGTCCCTGTATTTTTTTGCTAATTGGTGTTGTATATCTTCTTGTGCTTCCTTAAGCAGGATTTCTTTAGCATCTTCATAAGAAATTTCTGAAGCCTTTTCTATCTTTTTAGTATAGATTTCCCTTGAATCTATAAGCTCTTTTTTTTGTTGGTCGACAAACTTTTTTTGCTCTGTAATTTTGGATAACTCTATATCCAATTCGCCCAACTTTCGTTTAGCTTCTTGAGTTAGAGAACCGACTTCCGATTGTTTCTCTTGTATTTTTCTTTTATTTTCATTTATTTCTTTTTCAGACTCTAGCCTGATTTTTAGGGATTTTTCTTTAGCTTCTAATAAGATCTCTTGGCTTCTTTCTTGAGCCATGTTTATCTGTTGACTTAAAGCATCTTTCGACGCATTGTAAGTTTTTTGATCTAAAAAGAATTTTATCCCGAATCCAATAAGGCCAGAAATTAATCCAGTTATAAGCACAGAAAGAACAACGAGTGTTGTTGTACTCATTTTCCTCCTGAGTATTTATTTTTTAAAACTCTTAACTTAAGTTGTTAATTACTAATTTGAAATTTAAGATAAATTATTTGCCTAGTCAAGAAGTAAAAAGTTAGTCACCTTCTGGAGTCTCGCCTTCTTCACCTTCTGGAGTCTCGCCTTCTTCACCTTCTGGAGTCTCGCCTTCTTCACCTTCTGGAGTCTCCTCTTCTATTTCTTCTTGCACTCTTGGAGGCTGTATCCAAGCAACTGGTATTTCAGGATCACCAACAAGTTCAACCTCATCTGGTAGTTGCAACTCTCCACGTTTAATCGAAATCTCTAGATCCACTAAAACAGAAACATCTGCTTCGATTTGATTAGGAACATTAAAAGGTTTAGATAGTACAGATAAAGAATAAATCGCTTGTGTAACTGTACCCGCTCCACCTCTTACTCCTGGCGCTTCTCCCACAAGTACTACAGGAACTTCTACTTCAATTGCTTTATTTTCATCAACTTTCAAGAAATCAACATGTTGCAACTCCCCAGTCGCAGGATGTTGGTCAACATTTCTAACTAAAGTAACATGTTCATCTCCATCTTCAATCACTATTTTTACAGGATTTGTCTTTCCTGCACTTTGAAGAACCTTCAGAACCGTTAATGTTTCAGACTGTAAGGAAAGAGATTCTATTTTAAGACCGTATACGTGTAATGGTAAAATACCATTTTTCCTCAAACTTCTAACTTTCTTCCCTTTTTGAGTACGTTTTCTTGTATGTAAGGTAATCTGATTCACTTAATTTATATATATCTTTTCAAACCTGACGTATATTAACAAAGATAGATGATTAAGCCAATCCAACGTGATAACATGTCCAACTAGGCAGGTGAATATGTTAGTTCCAATGAAAATCGATTATGGAGTAAGAATCTTAGTTCATCTTGCTTCAATTCCCCGAAAATCAGTGGAAAAAGGTTCTGATATTGCAAGGATAAGGCATATACCCGAGAATTTTATGTTCCAAATATCAAATCAACTTCAGGAAAAAAAATTATTAAAAAGTATAAGGGGACCCAAAGGTGGTTACTATCTTGATAAAGATCCCTCAGAAATATCGATAGCTGACGTTATGGATAGCCTTGAAAAAACTATGTCTACTGTTTCTTGTATTGATAATCCTGAGTTGTGTAAGATTTCAGGCTCTTGCTCTCAGCAAGATATGTGGGATGATATTGAAAAAGTGTTAGTTTCTAAGCTTGAATCTATCACAATTAAGGATTTGGCTGATAAAGAGAGAACATATATAGGTACTACTGGTAAATTCAATAGAAATTGAAATTTTTTTTTTCTCCACTATAATTCCCTTTGAAATGATATTCGATTTGATACAAGACTGTTGCTGTTGTCAATATGACAATGGGGTATCGACTCGAATCTAAAACAACCAAAAAAATAAAGTTAGAGCCCCGAATTTTTCGGGGTTTTTTAAAAAGGCACTAAATCATGAAAGTCGACAAATTGAATCCAGATCAAGTAGATAGATATAGTAGGCACATCATAATGCCGCAAGTTGGTTCTGAGGGACAGAGAAAAATATTAAACTCTAGCGTTTTAATTGTTGGAGCTGGAGGTCTTGGATCTCCAGCTGCCCTTTATTTAGCACTAGCAGGAGTCGGCCGCATAGGAATTGTTGATTTTGATGTGGTTGAAAGAAGTAATTTGCAAAGACAAGTGTTACATCGAGATGAGGATGTAGGAAAAAGGAAAGTCATATCTGCTAAAGAAACTATAAAGGCCTACAATCCTGACGTAGATGTAGAGGTATACGAAGAACCAATAAATTCGTCTAATGCTATGAGAATTATAGAAAAATATGATGTGGTTATAAATGGGGCTGATAATTTTCCAACACGTTATTTGATATGTGATGCTACTTTTTTTTCTAAGAAAGCTTTGGTTGATGGCAGTATTTTATCTTTTGATGGCCAAGTGACGACTTATGTTCCAGGGAGCAATTGTTATAGGTGTATCTTTCCAGATCCACCACCACCTGGATCTGTCCCTAGTTGTTCTGAAGCAGGAGTTATTGGCGCTTTGCCGGGGTTAGTAGGGAGCATACAGGCTATAGAAACAATTAAATATTTACTAGGTCAAGGTGACCTCCTAGAAGGTAGAATGATCTTAATTGATGCTCTGAGCATGGAATTTAGAACGGTAAATATAAAACAAAACGATGAGTGTGCTCTTTGTGGGAATTCCCCATCAGTGACTGACTTAATTGACTATGAGTTATTTTGTGGAGTGCCAGCAGTAGAAAGTTAAAATAGTGCAAGTTAGTAAGAACATTTTGGATACTATAGGAAATACTCCGATGGTGGATGTTAGCGAACTGAGCCCCAAAAAAAGCGTCAAAATTTTCGCTAAATTGGAAAGTGAAAATCCTGTAGGTAGTATTAAAGATAGAGTCGCAAAATATCTAGTTGAAACTGCCGAATCTGAAGGTAAATTAAGACAAGGAGTAACTATTATTGAACCTACCAGTGGCAATACAGGTATAGCATTGGCTATGATATCAAAAGTGAAAGGCTATCGTCTTAAAGTTGTGATGCCTGACAATGTTAGTAACGAACGCAAATCCATGCTACTTTCTCTGGGGGCAGAAATTATTTATTCTAAAGGTGAGAATGGTACTAATGGAGCTATAAGATTGGCTCAAAAACTTTCTAAGGAAAACGATAATTATTATATGCCTTTTCAGTACGGTAACGAAGCTAACCCTAGGTCGCATTTCGAAACTACAGGTCCAGAAATAATTAACCAAGTCCCTGATTTAGATGTATTTGTTTCAGGACTTGGAACTGGAGGGACATTAATGGGAGTCGGAAAAGCATTAAAGGAATATAATACTAAGATTAAAGTTGTAGCTGCGGCTCCTCATCCTGATGAAGTTGTACCTGCACTTAGAAGTGTAGAGCATGGATTTATACCTCCTATCCTAGATTTGAATAAATTGGATTCAAGAATATTGGTAGGAGAAGAAGAGTCATTTTATTGGACTAGAATGTTATTGGAGAAATGTGGAGTATTTGCTGGAGTTTCGAGTGGAGCTGTTACATCTGCTGCTATTAAGGTAGCCAAGAAAATGGACAAAGGAAAAATCGTGATCATTATTGCTGATTCAGGAGAAAGATATCTTTCAAGTGGATTGTGGGAAAAGGATTATAAAGAGATAAAAGAAATGGGCGAGGCAAAAATTTGGTGGTAATGATAGAGATTGCTATCATTTTGAATTAATAATTATTTTGGAGGTTTTTAGTTATGATTAATTTAGCAGCCAATCTTTCTATGATGTTTAATGAGGTAGATTTTTTGTATCGCTTTAGTAAAGCTTCCAGTCAAAATTTTAAAGCAGTTGAATATTTATTCCCCTACGATTTCTCTAAAGATAACATACTAAATGAACTGAATGAAAACAATCTAAAACAGATATTGTTTGATTTGCCAGCAGGAGATTGGAACTCTGGTGATAGAGGGATTGCTGTTGACCCCGAAAGGAAAAAAGAATTTGAAGATGGAGTTCATTTAGCTATTGAATATGCTTCAGTGATAAAGCCAGATCATTTAACTTGCCTTGTCGGAAAATTAAGACAAGGAGTTTCAGATTCTCAAGCTCGATCTATCTTGATTGAAAATTTGATTTATGCTGCAGAACATACTGCAAAAGCAGGGGTTTCTTTATTAGTTGAACCTATAAATACATCCGATATACCAGGTTATTGGCTGTGTAATACTGACGAAGCTTTGAGTATCATAAATGAAGTTAATAATCCAAACTTGAAGCTCCAGTATGACATATATCATATGCAAATCATGGAGGGTAATATTATTAATACAATTGCGAATAATTTAGACGTTATAGGACACATGCAATTGGCAGATAATCCTGGTAGGCACGAACCAGGAACGGGTGAATTGAATTACCCAGAGATATTTAGAAGGATAGACTCTATGAATTATAGTGGGTGGATAGGATGTGAATATATCCCAATCAGTGACACAGAATCAGGCTTGACTTGGGCTCAAGATTTCCTCAATTAGGCAGAGTATATTTTGAATTCTTTCAAAGAACTTTTTGCTCTAGATAAGGCATTGAAGTTGATCTATTCTGTTTTTGGAATTGGCTATGTGCCAATTGGATCAGGAACTGTTTGTAGTATTGTTCCGTGCTTGATAATAGGCTTGCTAGGTGATCAAATTTCTATTTTAGTTAGAATTTTAATCGCACTCTTGATTTTAGTTGTTGCATTTATTTCTACTAACATAAAATTTGATGATGCAGATCCTGGTTATGTTGTTATAGATGAATTTTTAGGCATGTGGATATCTCTTATATTAGTACCTTCTGGGCCTTCAGGCTTAGTGTGGGTACTAATAGCATTTATATTATTTAGATTTTTTGATATTACAAAGTTACTGGGCATAAGTAGAATAGAGAAGTTAAACGGAGCTACAGGAATTGTGATGGATGATGTAGTGGCAGGATTGTATGCATTACTTATTATTGGTTTACTTGTTTCTGTTTTTTAAATATTTTTGTATCGAATAGATCAAAGGAGGAACACAAAAGTGCAATTGCATGAATATCAAGCAAAAGATATTTTTAAAAAATTTGAAATTGTTGTTCCAGAGGGTCGCGTGGCATTTTCATCTGTTGAATGTAAAGAATATTTCGAGTTATTAGCAAAAAAGTGTGTGATTAAGGCTCAGATCCATGCAGGCGGTAGGGGCAAGGCAGGTGGAATCAAGTTGGTAACTAGCCCGCAAGAAGCCGAAGATGCAGGAAGTCAAATGCTTGGATCTAATCTTAATACTTTCCAGTCAGCGGGTGGCGAGTTTCCTATAAATAAAATTTATATTGAAGAAGCTTTGAATGTTACTAATGAATTATATTTAGCGATTACAATGGATTTTGAAATGAAGTGCCCGGTGGTAATACTGTCTACAGAAGGTGGTATGAATATTGAAGAAGTTGCAGAAAAATTTCCTAAAAAGATTATTAAGCTCTTTGTAGATCCATTGATTGGACTTTCCCCTTATAAAGTTCGCAAATTATGTTCTATGCTAAACATGGGGAAAAAACTTGATGAACAATTATCTTCAACAATATTCAAGGCCTATTCAATATTTGATTCTCTTGATTGTTCTTTGGTTGAAATAAATCCATTAGCAGTAGTGGAGAAAGAAAGCATTGTAGCACTAGACGCCAAGATTACCATCGAAGATGACTCTATGTTTAGACATAAAGATTTGGCAAAACTTTTTGATGAAAGTCAAATGAATGAAACTGAACTCAATGCTCTAAAAAATGATCTTTCATACATAAAGTTGTTTGAAGGACAAATAGGATGCATGGTTAATGGAGCAGGGCTTGCAATGGCTACTATGGATATCACAATGAAAGCCGGCATGGCGCCTGCGAATTTTTTAGACGTGGGAGGAAGTGCTTCTGAAGATAAAATCAAAGAGGCTTATCGGATAATTTGTTCTGACAAAGATGTTCGATTAATTTTGGTAAATTTGTTTGGAGGTATCCTTAGATGCGATGTCGCTGCAAAAGGCATTGTAGATGGGCATAAAGAAACAAGAAAAAAAACTCCGATGATTGTGGTTTTGAGAGGCACTAATTCAGACGAAGCTAAAACTATACTTCAAAATTCAGATTTAGACATTACTTTTGCTCGCGACCTCCCTGATGCCGCAAATATGATACAACAGAAATTAGGTAACTAAATGAGCATACTCAATAATGATTCAAATAAAGTCTTGATTCAGGGACTGGGGAGAGATGGGAGTTTCCAGACCGAAAAATGTATTCAATTTGGAACTCAAGTTGTGTCTGGAGTACATCCAACACGAGCTGGGAAGACTTTTGGAGAAGGTGTGCCAATTTTTGGAAGTGTAGAAGAAGCAGTAAAGGCAACATCCCCAGATATTGGATTGATATTTGTTCCAGCTCCATTTGCACTAGACGCTATAGTAGAACAGATCGATTCAGATATTCGTACAGTCGTTTGTATTACGGAGGGCATACCTGTCTCAGACATGGTAAAAGTCAACCAATATTTAAAAGATAAGAAAACAAGATTAATTGGGCCAAATTGTCCGGGCTACATTATTCCTGAAAAAAATGTGAAGGTAGGGATAATCCCAAATGACATTGTTTCCTCTGGAGAAGTTGGCGTAGTATCAAGAAGTGGTACTTTAACTTATGAAGCAATCGTCCAATTGACAAAGCTAGGAATTGGACAGAGTGCTTGCGTTGGAATAGGTGGTGATCCCATTCACGGCACAACTTTCGTGGATGTTCTAGAGATGTTTGAAAAGGATAAGAATACAAGAGCTATTGTAATGATTGGTGAGATAGGTGGAACAAATGAGCAAATAGCCGCCAATAAAATAAAAGATGAGATATCTAAGCCGGTTGTAGCTTGTATTGTTGGACAAACGGCTCCTCAAGGCAAGAGAATGGGTCATGCAGGGGCTATTGTCACAGGCAAATCAGCACTAGCATCTGAAAAAATCGAAGCACTTAAAAATGCTGGTGTTACTATAGCTGATTCTCCAACTGAAATAGGGTTAAAAGTACACAACTTGTTAAAGTAGAGGCTTATTTTAAGTCCAATAAGTAAATTCCTGAGACTGCAATTATTATCATTAACGTTGTGGCTGCAATAACAGATACAGCTACTTCCCTAGCTGAATTTTTTAAATCTTTTAAGCTTACGGAAAGTCCTATTCCTGTCATTGCTACCGCAAAGAAAAATTTACTGATTTGGTTAACGTATGACAAAATATCCTTTGATATTAAATTAAGAGAACCGATAATTGATGCGACGATAAAGCCAGCAACAAACCAAGGGATGTAAGTGAATATATTCTGCAATATTGATTTTTTTTCATTTTTCTTGTTTCTTGTAAGTAATGTAACTCCAAAAATTACGGGACCTAACATTAAGACTCTCAATAATTTTACTTGTGTAGCAATTAAACCAGCCTCTGGACTTATTACGAACGACGCTGCCACTACTTGTGGAACTGCATAAACTGATAGTCCGACAAGTATCCCGTACTGAAAGTCATTTATTAATCCTGCGATAGAGATTAATGGCAGAAGTATAACTTGAGCTAATCCAATAACTGCACTAAAACTGATAGCGATTGCTACGTGGCTTGGTCTTGCCTTAATAACTGATGCTATTGCAGCAACAGCTGAGTTGCCGCAAATGGCATTACCAGCAGCAACCAAAAGTGAAATATTTTTATCGAGCTTGAATAATTTTTTACATATTAGAAATACAATTGGAAGGCATATCAATACTGATAATACAGACAGTATGATTAGAGGGATGCCGCTCTCCTTCATGATGGAGAAATTAACATTAAATCCCAGCAGTATTACCGCGAATTCAAGTAACTGTTTCGATACGAATTTTGGTGCATCGTCAGTCTTGGAGAATATTCGTGGCATTGGAAATCTAATATTGTTCACAAGTATGCCTGCCAATAAAGCAATAATTAGGACGTCAATTATAGGTTTAGACATATTTAATACGTATGATTCAAGTCCCTGAATTCCAAAAGATATAAAGGTTAAAAAAAGGCATAGAGAAAGCCCTTTTATATTTTTTTGCAAAAAAAACATAGAGTCATTTTACATCGTTTCCTAAAATAAGATTTGGGAAAAGTGCAAAATGTAAGAAGGCTTATGGAAAATTCGTTTAATACTTGGTTTTTAGAAAAAGGCCTTTGGGTAGCTGTTATCGCAGTTGCAGGCATAGTCGGCGTTTGGGTTCTTTCTATACTTTTATTTAAAGTATTAAAACTTTTGGGAGTTGACCCTGAGAGAATATCTGATCATAATTCTCGTACACTAGTCACTAAGATAAAGAATATCTTCGTTATTCTTGTAGCAGTAGTTGTTGCAGGCATACCGAGTGTTTTTGGCATTTTATCTATATTCAATATCAAAGATAGTGAAGAAGGATTAGATTGGGCAATAGGAGCTTCTTATAAACTTATAGTATCTAATGGAATTCCTATAGCTATTGTAATAATACTCGCTTACATTTCTTTAAGAGTTGCAGGCACTATAATGCCAAACCTTATTAAGCTTTATCTAAATTCCAATTCGAGATCTGAAGATCCTGGAACAGAAAATGAAAAGCGTATCGAGACATTTGCAATAGTAATAAGAAGTTTTCTCAGAATTTTTGTTGTTCTAATCGCCCTTCTTACTATTCTTTCTATTTTGGGCGTCCCAATAACTTCTTTAGTTGCTGGCGTGTCTATTATAGGTATTGCTGTTGGTTTGGGTTCTCAAAGTCTTGTTAAAGACGTGATTCAAGGTATGTTGATAATTGCCGAAAACCAACTAAGAAAAGGTGACATTGTAAGTGTGAATAATCGGAGAGGATTGGTGGAAGATCTTAACTTAAGGAGAATTTTACTCAGAGATTTGGATGGTGCACTTGTTGTTATTCCAAATGGCTCTGCCGATATCATTACAAACTACACTAGTCAGTGGTCCAGAGTTAACGTAGAGATGACAATAAAATTTGAAGAGGATTTAGATAGAGTCATTGCTGTTATAGATGGAGTTGGTGAAAAACTAATGCAGACCCCCAAAATTTCAGGATTTATCAAGGAAGTGCCTAAGGTATTCGTGGTCAGATCATTTTCAGATTCTGGAGTTAATATAAGAGTTATAGGGGTTACCCAACCTGGAAAGCAATGGGAAGTCAGGACTCATTTATTAAGAGAAATAAAATCTGAGTTTGATAAGCAGAAAATAGAAATTCCTTACAGGCATATAAAAGTAATTAACTGAAAAAATCAGGAAACCATTCTCTCTTAATCTCGAATCCAAAGCCTGGGGCATCTGAAGGTATCAATTTTCCATTGTCAGGAACTGGAGTGCCCGGAAACCTATCTTTTTCATGTAGTGGAACTCCTATTGCAGTTATTACTGGCCCTGAACACTCTATCATTGGTATTCCAGTTAATCCGTATGATGCATGCTGGCCAAAAACCGATCCACCTCCACCATGAAGAATTACATCAATTCCTGCAGCCTCTGCAATGTGTACAATCCTTATTACTGCTGTCAAACCTCCGACCCAAGTAATATCAGGCTGAAGTATATCAACTAATCCTTTGGATGCTGCATGAAAGAACGGGTGAACCGTATACCAGTGTTCGCCCGTAGCAATTGTTTGGTGAGGTATTCGATTTCTAAGAATTTCATATTGAGTAATACTTTCTGAAAGTAACGCATCTTCTATCCATTTAAGGCGGTAAGGTTTGAGTTGTTCAGAAATCCTTACAACAGTTTCTACATCCATACTTAACCAGCAATCTAGCATAAGCTCTGAATCATAGCCGACTAATTCCCTCGCTTCAGCAATCTCATCTTCAATTTTATTGATGCCTCCAATTGCATCTCTGGGTCCCCAAGCAGCAAATTTTTTAAAATTTTTGAAACCAAGTTCCAAAAGCCATTCAGTATTGTTTGAACTTGCATAAAGAGGTAAAGACTCTGTGACTGATCCTCCCATTATCTCATACACGGGTTTCTCTAGTAGTTTTCCTTTTAGATCCCATATAGCCAAATCAACTGCACTTATTGCTCTTGATGCAAAAGAGTTAGCACCTACAGGAGCCATAATTCTGTTCATCATGTCGTAGAGTTTTTCTGACTCAAAAATATCTCTTCCTATCAAGTTGGGGGCAATGTAATCTTCTATTATAGAGGCCGTGATTCTACCTCTTTCTGAAAAACCAAATCCCCATGATCCATCTTCGCAAGTTACAATACAACCTACATCTCTCCCATTCCCAGATTGACCTCCTTGCACCCACTTGTCTTTATGAAAGTATCGACCTCCTAGGCTTTGAGCCATTGGAGAACCAGAGGCAATTTTGCCTTCATAAGGGTCAGCTTCACGAGGAGGAGTTTTTTGTTTCACTCTAGGGTATTCTACTTTGGTCGCTTTTATATCAACAATTTTCATTTAGAGATTTGGAGTGATTGGCTTTACATATGCCTGCTTTATGTTTTGTGCCATCATCATGGTAGCAGTAACCATCTTTTCCATTTTTTCCGGTACACTTTCCATTACATTCGTGATGTTTATTTTCTTGAATAATCTTTAAATTTAACGGCTTAGTTTTCATCTTGTTACAATACTTCCTTTTAAGTAACTGGCGTCATCACTTATTATAAACGCAACTATTTTTGCCACACCTGCTGGATCACCTAATTCAGCATAATTTTCCTCATAGGTCTTCTCATCACCTGTATTCTTTAAAGCTTCTCTTAGTTGCCCTTCTTTTAAAGGCGATTTAATGTTACCTGGCAAAATATCATGAACCCTTATACCTTGAGGTCCAAGATAATTCTGAAGATTAAAAGTAAGTCCGTGAGTCCCACCTTTGCTTGCACTATATGGAGGAGAAGATCCAGGACCAAGTACGCCCGCACCCGAAGAAGTTAAAAGGATTACCCCTTCATTTCTAGTTTTCATAAATTTTGCAACAACTCTTGAGACATTATAAGTTCCATTTAAATTTATATTTATTATCCTATTCCAAGTTTCAGAAGGCAGTTCATCTATATCAACTACTGACCCTTCCAAGGCCCCGGCAAAATGTACCAATGTGTTTATACCTCCTTCAAACCAATCTTCAAGCTCGTTAATTTTTTTCTCTACTTCCTCGATTGAAGTAACGTCCATAAGTATACTTTTATGATTACATCCCGAGGCACTTAATTTTTCAGATACTTCTTTCAACCCTTCTCCATTTATGTCTGCTATCCCAACAGAAGCTCCATGTTTTGCAACTTCAAGAGCAGTCGCCCTCCCCATGCCAGTTGCAGCACCGGTAATTAATATATTCTTTCTTTGAAGATCTAATTTCATAACTAATCCTTATAACTATCCCAATTAACTCCTGCTTCTTGAGAATATTTTATTGTTTCTTGAAACGCTTTTTCAAACTTTTCTCTAGGAATATGTTCTACAAGTATGTGCCCATTAGGACATATTTCATTCATCCTTTTCAAAAAATATACTTGGTCCATCATTCCTTTTCCTAAGTCTTCCTCTTCAAACCTTAGAAGCAAAGTATCTACTACTGTAAAATCTTTTAGGTGAGCACCTAAGGTATGGTCTTTAAGTAAAGTAAAGAATTCTTCCAAGAATTCTTTAGTATTGTATGCCTCTTCTAATGAACTAATAAAATTTACTGGGTCTTGGTTGAATCCTAAAGATTTTGAGCCTACAGCATCAATGAAATCTTTAGTGCGCTTGGCTGAATAAATAGGTGATACATAACCACCCTCCAAGGATAACATTACACCTTCTGATTCTGCTGTTTTGCATATCTTTCTTGTTGAATCTACCAACCTATCAAATACCTCTTCTTTATGATTATCTTCATGAGGAAGCCAAGGTCCATCCGAATTTATGCTTCCAGGTCTGAGGTATGTGTTAGGAGCATCAAGTTTTGCAGTCAAATTGCACATATTTTTAACAAATTCTATTGCACTATTACGAATAGTTTCGTCAGGATTTACTAAATCTCCACCATACCTTCCATTAGTCTGACCAATAATAACTGAATTTTCTTCAAATATTCTTTTTGTATTTAATATTTCTTCTTCTGTGACTTCATATGGATTACCAACTACTAGATTATGTACTGTATATCCTAGGTCAGAAACATCTTTAAGGTCTTCGTTAGAGTACGTAAGAAAATCAAAATTTTCTGGAACTCCATTATCAGATGCATTTGCTCCGGTTGTTCCCAGCATTGAAGCGGCCCCTAGATGCATTTTCCCCCTTTATCTTTTTTTCAATCTTGATAGCGCTTCCATTATAACGGAAGGTTTCATCGGTAAATCTTGAAATCGTATCCCCATTGCGTCAAATATCGCGTTTGAAATTGCTCCTAAAGGTGGGCAAATTGGAACTTCTCCAACTCCCCGTACCCCAAATGGATGTTCAGGATTTTCATTCTCCACCAGAATAGTATCTATCATCGGAAGATCTAGGGATGTAGGCATTCTGTAGTCTAAATAACTTGAGTTAAGCATTTTACCTTTTTTGTCTATAAAGTATTCTTCGTTAAGCGCCCATCCAATTCCTTGAGCGACTCCACCTTGTATTTGACCTTCTACATAAGAAGGATGAATTGCTTTGCCAACATCCTGAGATGCAGTATATCGAATAACGTCTGTTTTCCCCGTTTCAGAGTCTATTTCAAGATCCACTACATGAGTAGCAAATCCGTGACTACTTGAGTCTAAGTCTACTGAGCCTACTGCGCTTACAGGACCTCCGGTACCATCTAATTTTTTTACTAGTTCCTTAAAGGACATTGAGAGAGCAGAGTCAGACCTTGATGAAAAAGTACCATTCTCAAATTTGATTTCTTCGGAGTCTATTTCCCATATCAGACTTAATCTGTCTTTCAATTCTTTTACTAAGTTGTTTGCTGCTTTGACTGCAGCCCATCCTGTAGCAAAGGTTGTTCTACTACCACCAGTCATGCCTGTATATCCAACTCCATCTGTATCAGGTATGCGTGGAAACATATCTTCTGCTGTTAAACCAAGAGTTTCAGCTGCTTGCATGGCAATGCTTGGTCTAGTTCCACCTATATCTGCACTTCCTTCTACTAATGTAACAGTTCCGTCATCGTTTATAGATAATGTTACAGACGATTTTCCTCCTCCGTTCATCCAATATCCGCTGGCGACTCCTCTTCCAATCAGCTTTCCATTCTTTGACTTTGGCTTTTGACTATTCCAATGTTCTGAAGACTTAATCGAATCAAGAACATCTAAATTGCCAATTTTAGGGAATTTGGGCCCATCGCCTCTTCTTGTGCCTTCTTTAGAGGCATTTATTATTCGGAATTCTAGTGGATCCCAGCCCTTACTCCTGCATATTTCATCAACAACAACTTCTATTGCATAGGCTACTTGTGGAGATCCTGGGGCTCTGTATGCGGCTGACTTAGGTTTATTCACTACAATGTCGTAACCATCTATTCTGGTATTTTCAATTTCATAACAACCAAAAACACATTTAGCTGAAGCTCCAACTGCAGATCCTCCAAAGGCCCCACCTTCCAGCTTTATATCTGTAAAAGCTGATTTGATTTTTTTATCCTTAGTTACACCTAGCTTGATTTTAATTATGCCGCCAGGTGCTGGCCCCGAGGCATCAAAAACTGACGTTCTATCCATAATTATTTTTACAGGACGATTTGATTTTTTTGAGAGCATTGCAGCTAGAGGTGTAAGGTAAACTCTCGTTTTTCCTCCAAATCCTCCACCAATTTCTGAAGGCATTACTCTTATTCGTGATTCTGGCATTCCAAGAATTCCGGCAGTCTGAGTTCTTACTGGAAAAGCTCCTTGGGTTGATGCCCAGAGCGTAAGCCTCCCGTCTTCACCCCATACAGCTACAGCCACGTGAGGTTCAATATAACCCTGATGCACCATAGGCATCGTGAATTCTTTTTCTATTACGATTTCGGATTCATTAAATCCCTTTTCTATGTCTCCAAAATCAAACCTAAAAAAGTCCGCAACGTTTTTCGATGTCATTTCTCCGTCAACATCAACACCATTGTAATCTTCTTGTATAACCGGAGAGTCTTTCTTCATTGCATCTTTTACAGTCAGTACAGGGTCTAGAACTTCATACTCCACTTTGATTCTTTTTAAAGCTTCTAGTGCTGTGTTTTTATCAGCAGCTGAAACTGCTGCAACAGCATGTCCCACATACAATACTTTATCTCTTGCCATGAGGTTCATACTGTCATACTTAAAATTTGCTATCCCTTCTCCAATTTCAATATCCTTATCAATTCCACTTTGAAAATCTTTGCCAGTTATTACTGCAAATAAACCATTAACCTTTTCAGCGTCAGAAGTATCAATCGATTTTATTTTTGCGTGAGCATAAGGACTCCTCAGTATAGCTCCGTGAGACATATTGGGGAGTTGAACGTCAGCACTATAAACAGCTTTTCCAGTAACTTTCTCGAGTCCATCGTGTCTAATAGGACGAGTTCCGATTACTTTATGAGAATTTGATTTCAATGTCATAGTGATCTCCGTTTTCTCTTAAGTCTCAATCAATATATTATATTAACTTATTTTAAGTATTTTTTCTGTTAATTATTTATTCTAAAAAAGGGATCGTTATGGGACCTTCTGGTAAAACACAACCACTTACATTATTATCTTCAACTTCTAAATTTTCTATGAAATCATTTGGATTAAGTACAGGATTTAAAAAAGCTTTTTGAATATCATCTGAGCTGAGTTTTTCAGAGTACATATACACCGATTGTTTTTTCACGATGTCTGACAATATCTGTACTTGCCATTGATCTTGACACATGAAATTTGGATCTTGAAGCGTTTTATTTACTTGGTAAGGATCTGTAAAATATGACAGTAAAGAATAGAATTCACCGTGGTCAGGAATTCCGTCCGAACATTCAGCCAGACATAAAATCTTTCCATCTTTTTTTGTAATTTGTGAAGCAGCTGACATGCCTTTTACCGACTGATAAAGATTCTGATCAAGAGGATATCCAGAATTTGATGTTATAACTACATCGTAGAGCTTATCTACTTTGGCCATTGCTTTTTCCCTTGCAAATTCACACGCTTTATCGTGTGAGGCCAGCAACTCTCCGGCAAAAACTCCAGTAATTTCTTGAAGTTTATTCAAAGTTACATCAATGCAAAAGTCTACCCCGGTTTCTGTCGCTATTTTTCTAACATCTTGCTGTATTGGATTTCGATCTATTTCTCCCCAGATAGAAAATTTATTTCTCAGTCTTTTGTAATTGTGTAGACTGAGAATTGTCTCAAGTCCTGCTAGACCTGGTGCAACCATTTTTGCTCCGCCCGAAAATCCAGCAAAAAAATGAGGCTCCACGAATCCGGTTGTAATTCTAACGTCTGCCTCAATCCAATTTTTATTTAAATACACTTCTATATCTTGCAAAGAAGTTTTTACTTTTACTAAGTCTTTTTTATTTCTAGAGTCGTGGTTTATCACCTCTATTTTTGAAAGAATGTCTTGTCCGATCATTGCCTTGAGCTCTTCTTTGGTATTAGCTCGATGAGTCCCTGTTGCTATCAGAATTTTTATATTTTCTGGTGAAGTTATATCACTAATGTGGTCAAGAATTGCTTGGAGTACTATTTGTCTCGGTTGAGCTCTTGTAATGTCGCAGACTGATATTGCTATTTTGGATGATTTATTGACTTTTTCTCTCAGTGGAGCAGAATCAATGGGATTTTTTAACAACTTGATTATCTGGTACTTTTCGTCTTTTAATTTTGGTACAAACTTTGGTTCAATCAAGTCAAAATTGGATGGAACGGCTAGCTTTATTCTTGATTTTCCATATGCGATAGCCACATTTTTCTTATCTTTATATTCTGAAGGTGTCATTATAGCTTTTCATAATTTGTTTTAATTGATATCCTCTTGTGGTCGTAATCAGACTGTAGATAATTATAAAGTTAATAATTCTTTAATAACAATAATTTAAATGAATATCAGAGAAAAGCTCGGACTTCCTTCTAAGGCCAAACCTCAATTTGGCCAGAGCAGAAGCCACGCCATGAATGCATCTAAGAAAAAGTATAAGCCTAATATACAAAATCGAACTATTCTATTTGAAGGTAAAATGCATAAGGTAAAATTAACTACCAGAGAGTTACGAACCTTAGATAAAAAAGGGATAAATATTCTGTAAACTTTTTATTTTTTACTTAACACAAATATTGCTGTGTCAGCATTGAGGTTTGGATTTTCTTTTATAAATTCTTTGTTCTTTGTATCTATGAAGAAACTCTCGTTTACTAGTATGTTTTGCTCTTTGCAGAATTCTTCGAAGTCAACAATCGTTGGGAATCTTCTGTTAGGAGTGTTGTACCAATTATAACCGTAAAGCCCTTCTAGTTTAGGTGCCTTGCCTTGATGAAATAGCATCTCCCTAAGAGGCTTAAAGGCGAAGTTTGGAAACGATATAATAGCTTTTTTAGAGATTCTCAGGATTTGCTGAATAGTCTTTTCAACATTTTTTATTGACTGTAGTGTCTGAGATAAAATTGTCACATCAAATTGATCATTATTAAATCTGTCTAATCCAACATTAATGTCAGAATTTATAACTTCTATTCCAGTTTCGACTGAATCAATAACTTTTATTGGGTCTATCTCAATACCTAGTAGCTTTGAACAATTCTTTTTTCGTAACTCCCTTAACAGACTTCCATCTTCACAGCCTAGGTCTAGTACTCTGTCTCCTTTTGATACGAGACCTGAAATAAAATTTAAGTCAAGACGATCATCAAAAAAAATATTCGTTGAAGTCAGTGTAGATTTTTTTGTTTTCTGCTCTTCTAATGAACCTGATATTTTTTTCAAGAAAGATGAGGCTATTGATCCGTATTGTCCCACTTCGTTTTCGAGCAGGAAGGCGTCGTGGCCAGCTTCACTATCTATACAACAATAAGAGACAGGTTTATCAAGTTCAACTAGTGCATCAACTAATTCTTCAGATTGAAAAGGTGGGTATAGCCAATCACTTGAAAAACTGACGAATAGCCATTCACAATTAGTTTTTTCTAGATTGTTTTTCAATTCTTCTATATTTTTTCCTAGGTCAAAATAATCTATTGCGGTTGACAAAGTTATATAACTGTTTGCGTCAAATCTATCTACAAACTTTGTCCCTTGATACGCTAAATATGATCCTACAGAAAATTGTTTTTCAAATTCTGAGGGAATTTCTTTTGGTTCAAATCTTTTTTGATCAAATTTTTCTTTCATTGATTCTTTAGAGAGATAAGTTATATGAGCTAACATTCTTGCAATTGCTAATCCATCTTCAGGCTTTTCATTTGAGTCATAGTAATTACCTAATTTGAATCGAGGGTCTTTTTTTATAGCATTTCGTCCAACTATATCGAACGCAAGAGCTTGATTAGTAAGCCTTGCTGAAGTGGCCATGCCAGCAACACTCTTTACTTTTTCTGGGAACTGCTTTGCCCACTGAATAGATTGAAATCCCCCCATAGAACCTCCTGTTATGCATAAAAGAGAGTCGATGCCAAGATGTTCGATCAACAAGTTTTGGGCAGCTACCATATCCTGTACAGTAATCTGTGGAAATTCTGGTCCATACGGTTTTCCTGTTTTTGGATTTAGTGAATTTGGACCAGTTGAACCTTTGCAGCCACCCAAAACATTTGGACAAATAACAAAATATTGATCGGTATCAATAGGTTTTCTAGAGCCTACCATTATATCCCACCAACCTGGAAGATCATCTTTAGAATGCTTGGCTACGTGAGAATCTCCACTTATAGCGTGACATACTAGTACTGCATTTGATTTGTTTGAGTTTAGAGCTCCATATGTCTCGTAAGCAACTACAAGGTCTTCAATAGTTTCACCAGATTGAAGAACAAAAGGTCCTTCTAGCTTAAAAAACTTCAGATGTTTTGAAGTTT
>Ga0066372_10000004_pt1 | contig 71279 bp, 77 predicted proteins | sample Knorr_S15_td_250_FD_77011 | JGI IMG/M metagenome (GOLD analysis project Ga0066372, IMG submission 77011) | Marine microbial communities from Southern Atlantic Ocean transect - Knorr_S15_td_250_ad_251m_LV_A | ecosystem: Environmental > Aquatic > Marine > Oceanic | place: Southern Atlantic ocean... | reverse complement strand
CATCAGTTAACAGTGTAGCAGCAATGGAAGCAATGATATTTGCTGATAAAGGAGGAATTGACCTTAAATCGGTGATCAAGGTTCTCTCAACTAGTTTTGGAAACAGTAGAATGGTTGAAAGGAATGGTCCAATATATATAAGAAAAAAATTCAGTGATTCATCTGCGCCCACACGAAATATTGTAAAAGATTTAAAAATTATTTTAGATTTAAAAAACGAACTAAACTTAAAATTACCACTTACTGAGCTATCATATGAACTTTTTAAAGAAACAAACAAATTAGCAATAAATGAACCAGATATATCTGCAGTAGCCTTAGTGTTAAAAAAATTATCGGAGGGTAATAGAGAATGAATGAAACGAAATATCAATTAGCAGTTTTGCCGGGAGACGGAATCGGGCAAGAAGTAGTGACTGAAGCTCTAAGAGTATTAGATATCGCATCAAACAAATTCGGCTTCGCCCTTGAATATACACAATTTGATTGGGGTTCAGATTATTATTTCAAGAATAATAGAATGATGCCAGATGATGGACTAGAAATGCTACAACCGTTTGACGCTATATTTCTCGGGGCAGTGGGCCACCCAAAAATTCAAGATCACATAACCTTAAATGGGTTGTTATTACCTATTAGAAGGCAATTTGATCAATTTGTATGTTTAAGGCCTTCTGTATTATTCGAAGGCGTTTCTTCTCCTTTAAAAAATCTTGAAGTTAATGCAATAGATTTAGTTGTTATACGAGAGAATACTGAGGGTGAGTATGCTAACGTAGGAGGTTTTCAATATAAAGGATTTCCTGATGAGATCGCTATCCAAACAGCAGTCTTTACAAGAAAAGGAACGGAAAGGGTAATAGAGTACGCTTTCAAGTTAGCAATGGATCGCGGAAGAAAACTTACTTCGATTACCAAATCAAATGCTCAAGGTTACTCCATGGTTCTTTGGGATGAAGTGTTTGAATATGTATCGTTAAAATTTCCTAAAGTAGAAACAGAATCCTTATTAATCGATGCTGCATGTATGGACTTCATTAGGAGGCCAGAAGAATTCGACGTAGTAGTAGCCAGTAACTTATTTGGTGACATATTAACAGATATCGCGGCGATGATTACCGGTGGCTTAGGTCTTGCATCCAGTGGGAATATTGCTTTTGATGAATCTAACCCTTCAATGTTTGAGCCAACCCATGGGAGTGCTCCAGATATCGCTGGAGAGAATAAAGCTAACCCTATAGCACAAATCTTGACAGGAGCAATGATGTTATCGCATCTTGGAAGTGTTCAAGCAACTAATGCTGCAATGAGCATTAGAAATGCAGTAAAAGAAACTTTAAAATCAGGCAAGAATTTTACAGCAGATCTTGGAGGGACTTGTTCCACAAAAGAATGTACAAATGCTATTATAGCAAACCTATGAATAACAGATTTTCAAAAGTAGAATATACCAAAAAATTAGGTTTGGGAGGTGCTACTTTCGGAAATTTACTAGCTGACGGCATATTCGGTGGCGTAGATAAAGAAAACAGTATCGAAATTATTACACATGCTTTCAATTTAGGGATAAGAATTTTTGATACTGCTCCATTTTACGGCTTAGGTAAAAGTGAGCTTTGGTACGGAGAAGCTCTTAAAAATTTAAATCGGAGTGATTATAATTTAACAACAAAGTGTGGAAGATTATTAATAAAACCTGGAAATCTTACTCATTCAGTTAGCAAAAAAGAAATTGAAGAAGGCAAAGTTGAAGCAGTATTCGACTATTCAGAAAGTGGGATACGACGGTCTGTAGATGAATCACTTAAGAGGCTGGGAGTAGATTACTTAGATACATTACTTCTACATGACCCAGATTGGGCAAATAAAGAAAAAGACGCTTTAAGGCATGCCTTTCCTGCAATGTTAAAAATGAAAGAAGAAAAAATTATTCGATCGATTGGGTGCGGAATGAATGAGTGGGAGATGCCCAGCAGATTTATAGAGCAAGTGCCAATTGACAAGGTATTATTAGCTGGACGATATACATTACTTGAAAATTCGTCTTCATCTAGATTCATGAATCAGTGTCGTGAAAAAAACGTTAAAGTAATCATTGGAGGACCCTACAATAGTGGGATTCTCGCTAGGAATTTAAACACACCAGTGTCATATAACTATGAAATAGCCCCTATGATAATGATAAAAAAGGCTAGATCAATTGAGAAGATAACAAGTGAATTCAAAGTTTCACTAAAGGCGGCATCAATGCAATTTGTTCTAAGTCATCCTCAAGTATTTTCAGTTGTTCCAGGGATGAGCTCAAAAGAAGAAGTGAAAGATAATATTGCAGTGTCAAAACTAGAGATTCCCAAAGGGCTATGGGAGGAATTATGCCGACAAGGGTATATTCAAGATGAAAGTTTATAAAATACTTCTCTAAATAAAGAATCCAATTACTAGAGATATGACTATTACAATTACAATAATTTTGACGGTTGTCCTCAAATCTATAAAAAGCTTAGTCTGCAAAGTTTTTTTTATCTTTTTAGAGAATGACTTCTCCTTGTCGTCAGAGCATTTAACACAAGTACAATAGGGAGGATGCTCCTCTCTTCTGTATGATCTTTCATCCAAGGTTTTATTTTTCTTTGTGCTAGTTTATACTCTGAGTCCGGACAAAATTATATAATCACTTACATAAAAATGTCGCCAAATACAGAAAATGACGCCCCAGATATGATTCTATGTGTTTTTCCTAATGCTCATAAGGTCCTTTTATTAAGCAGTCAGTCTGAATCCAATACAGAATTTGCTCTCGACTCAGACTTTATCTTTGGGGAACATTTCTACAGCTCTGTTGAAGCTAAGATTAATGGTGAAATTAGATCAAATAATTTCCATCCATTAAGCGGAAATGGAATCCCAGAGAAAGTAGAAAACATAGTGAGAGAAGCAACTATCAGTTCGATATTGGAAGCATTGAATGACAAGATCGGCAAATCAATTTCCCAAGATTCCATTTCAATATTCTTTTTCTCTGGGCAAGTTTTAAACTTTTCAAATTCTGAACTCTCTCAAGCAGTGATGGCAATTTATGGAGAAACAGTTTCTGGTTCAATGATTGAAGATATGGTTAAACAATTGATCTCTCTTTCATCCGAAGAAAAAGAACTATTAGAGAAATCTAAAAATAACGAACTCTATTCCTTAATTACAGGTCAACAAGGTGAATTTGCTACAATTTGGGACAAGGACAATATCATTTAACGTAATGACAAAGACATCCTTGCGGGAATTGTACAAATGGATACTTTAAATTCTAATGAGATAAGAAAATTATTTTTAGATTTTTTCGAATCTAAAAATCATCTGGTACACCCCCCATCGTCGTTAATTCCATCGAATGATCCCACACTATTATTGACAAACTCTGGAATGGCTCAGTTCAAGTCCTATTTTTCTGGAGAGTCAGATCCTCCAAATAAAAGAATTGCTACATCACAAAAATGTTTTCGTACTACAGATATAGATGAAGTTGGAGATTCTACTCATCTTACTCTTTTCGAAATGCTTGGTAATTTCTCTTTCGGAGATTATTTCAAGAAAGAAGCTTGTAAATGGGCACTGGAACTTATGACAGACTATCTTGGATTTAATTTCAATAAAATTTTTATCTCTGTGCATAATGATGATAAGGATGCAGCAGTAATTTGGGAAGATATTGGAATCCCAAAAAATAGAATTTATTTCTTTGGCGATGAAGACAACTGGTGGGGGCCAGCAGGGGATGAGGGTCCATGTGGTCCGTGTAGCGAACTCCATTATTATATAGGGCCAGAAAATCCGAAAAAATTTGATGAATTATCCAAATTAAAAACTTGGGGACCAAACGTTAGTAAAGATTTTGTTGAATTATACAATTTAGTTTTTACTCAGTACTACCATCACTTAGATGGATCAAGAACTGAGTTACCAAACAAGAATATTGATACAGGAATGGGGCTTGAAAGGGTTGCTACTATTCTCCAAAATAAATCATCTGTCTATGAAACTGACTTGTTTTATCCCCTAATAAAACTCATTGAAAAGAATGCTGATGTAAAGTGGGGAGAAAGTAGAAATCATGATAAAGCAATTGCTGTACTGGCAGAACATTCCAGATCGTCAACTTTTCTAATTGCAGACGGAGTAATACCAGAAAATACTGGCAGAGGTTACATACTGAGGAGGTTAATTAGGAAAGCGATGAGATATGGATCTATTATAAATCTGCCTCAAGACTTTTTGATAAATTTGTCGCAAGAAGTCATCGAGATAATGGGGCCTTCTTACCAAGAATTAAAAGAAAATAAAGACTTTATTAAAAGCGTAATCAAAAATGAATGTGAAAGCTTTTCAAAAACCCTAAAAGCTGGATCAGAGACCCTAGAGGCTTTCTTAAAAGATAGAAAAAAGTTACAAGACAAAATTAATGAAATAAGTAAGAGAAATACTGATGATAAAGAATTTCTAGCAGATATGGTAATTTCTTCTTTGGGAAAACAAGGAATATTGAGTGACCTCTTGAAAAAAGAAATAGAGTTAGACAAATCCATCGGACTAGACCAACAACAAAGCAATTTCTTGATGAGAAAAAATATCATTTCTACTAATTGGAAATCAGAATTATCTTATCTTGAGGCATCATATCTGCACGACACTTTAGGGTTTCCATTTGAAGTTACTGCTGAATTTTGTGCGCAGTCTAAAATGAAAGTAGATATTGAGAAATTTGACAACCTAATGGACAAATTACAAAGCTTATCTAAATCATCTAGTGACTTTGGGGGAGATAAATCATTGAACAAACTGGTCAGCGAACTAAATATAGAAAAAACTAATTTTTCTGGGCATGAATCAACAAGTTCTGACGGACTGATATTAGCAATAATCGACATTGAAACAATGCGTCCACTGAAATCCTTATCAACTACCAAAGAAGTTGACATCATACTCAACATTTCGCCGTTTTATCCTGAAGGTGGAGGTCAAGTAGGAGATCAAGGCTTGATAAAAAATTCAAACGCAGAGATTATAGTATTAGACACACAATCTCCAGTAGAAGGCTTCATATTTCATAGATCTAAACTATTAAACGGATCTATATCGATTACTGACCAAGTCAAAAGTACAGTGAATATTGATCTCAGGAATGGTTCTAAGCGTAATCATACTGGAACGCATATGTTACACGCTGCTCTGAGAGAAATACTTGGCACGCACGTTCACCAACAAGGTTCTTTAGTATCTCCAACGCGCCTAAGGTTTGATTTTACCCACATGAAAAAACTATCAGATGATGAGATTGACTCCATTGAAAACCTTATAAACTCCAAAATAAGATCTAATATAGAAGTAAAAAAGCATGAAACCACCTATTCAGAAGCAATTAAACAAGGTGCAATTGCTTTTTTCGGAGACAAGTACAGCAAAGATGTTAGAACTGTAGAAATTTCCAATGGTAGGAAATTTAGCTTTGAGTTATGCGGAGGTACTCATTGTGAAAAAACTGGAGAGATTGGATCTTTCTACATTGTCTCTGAATCGAGCATATCTTCAGGAGTTAGAAGAATAGAAGCAGTCACTGGTACAAATGCTGATCAATTTGCCAAACAGCAATTTAAAATCATAAAGCAATTAGCTCTTGATTTAGGGGTTGGTAAAGATGAGATTTCTAATAAAGTAACGCAGATGAATGAACAAATAAAGTCTTTAAACAAGAAAATAACTTCCGGTGAAGATACTTTAATCTCTCAAATTACAACAAAACTTTTGAAGAAAGTAGAAATAATTAACAATGTAAATTGTGTTTTGTCTCAAGTGTCTAGCAAAAACCTGCAAGAGCTAAGAAAAATAATCGATCTAATAAGATCCCAGCTTGACGGAATAGTAGCACTTGCAAGCCAAATTGATGGCAAAGCCGTGATCTTAGTTAGTGTTTCAAATTCATTGCTAGACAAGTACCAAGCGTCAGATATTGTGAAATCAATCAGTAAAACCATAAATGGAGGTGGAGGTGGCAAGAAAGATCTCGCCCAAGCAGGAGGAACTGAGACCGCCAAATTAGGTCAAGCATTGAAAGAAATAAGGATTTTCATAAGAAATGAATCCTGATTTAGATGAATTTAAAGCTCTCGGAATAGACTACGGAGAAAAAAGAATTGGCATTGCTTTATCAGAATTAAACGGCAAATTTGCTGTCCCTCATTCAATATTACAGTATAAAAACATAGAATTTGCATTGAATGAGATAAAAAAAATAAGCAATGAAAATAACATTAGCCTAATTGTAATCGGCTTGCCTATTACTCTCAAAAATGAACTGGGTTTCAAAGCCAAAGAAGTAATGAAATTTAAAACATCATTACAAAAGTTAGTTACAACAGATATTGTATTAGAGGATGAACGATTATCGACTGCGCAAGCAATTAGAGCAATATCACCAAAATCAAAGAGGAAGTACGTAGACGATTCTTCAGCTACAATAATCCTGAATAGTTTCCTAAGAAAGCGATCAAATAGTGATGAATAAGATTGGTGTTTTAGGCAACCCTATCAGTCATTCTCTATCTCCAGCTATGCATACTAAAGCTATTGAACATCTTGGCCTTGAATTAAAATTTGAAAAATGGGAACTTGAAGAGAAAGACTTGCATGATTTTTTCACTCAACTTGATAAAAATCAAATTATTGGAGGGTGCATAACTGTACCTTACAAAGAAACAGTTCTGTCGTTTATAAGTTCAAGAGATGAAAGCGTCGAATACATTGGGGCAGCAAATTGGTTCAAGGTAGTTGAAGGCAATATACAAGGATTCAATACTGACCATTTAGGTTTTATAAATTCACTCCCTTCAGAATTACGCAACAACATCAATGATATACGAGTCGTCGTTATTGGAGCTGGAGGTTCTTCAAAAGCAGTAATACATGGTTTAGTAAGTAACGGATGTTCAAATATAACGATAATCAATAGGACACTACAAAACGCTAAGAAAATTTCGAAGAAATATAAAAATATTTCTATTAAATCAATTATTTTGACAGACCAATTAAAAATCCGATATATAGAAGAAGCGGATTTAATTGTGAACACCACGACACTAGGAATGAGTACTGGTCCAGATCCTGATAACGCAATCATTAAAAATATCCCAGTAAAAAATACCGTTACAGGCATAGATCTTGTATATGCTCCTGTTCAGACCCCATTCTTGAAATATGTCAAAGGATTAGGAGGCACCACAATAAATGGAATCCCAGTACTAATTAACCAAGGCATAGCAGGTCTAAATTGGATCACAGGCTTATCTTGTCCTTACAAAATCATGAAAGATGCTATTAGTTCTTAATTGAAAAGCTAGTAAGATAACTATTAAAATCATTATAAGGAGATATTATGTTTCGTTTTCTTACAGCAGGCGAATCCCATGGTCCAGGACTAACTATAGTCTTGGAAGGTATACCTGCTGGTGTCACGATAACTGAAGACAATATAAAAGTAGATTTACAGAGAAGGCAAAAAGGCTTTGGAAGAGGCGGGAGAATGAAAATCGAAAAAGACCACGCAATTATAAGATCAGGAGTCAGGCATGGCATAAGCTTGGGGTCACCAATTTCTTTATGGATAGAAAATAAAGATTATTCAAATTGGCTAGAAGCGATGTCACCTTATCAAGTTGACGATTCGGTTGATAAAAAAGCATTCACGAAAATTGTGCCTGGTCATGCGGATTTTGCAGGAGCGTTAAAATACAAACAACACGACTTACGAAATGTTTTGGAGCGCGCCAGTGCAAGAGAAACAACTGCGAGGGTTGCCGCAGGATCTTTATGCAAATCTATACTTGCCCTTCTTGGTATTGAGATAAGAAGCAGAGTGATCTCAATTGGAGAAGTTAATACACCAAGTGATAACGATCTATCTAAAGTCAACTGGGACTTAGTAGAAGATTCAGAAGTTAGAACAGACTTGAAGAACATAGAACAAAAGTTCATTGAAACGATTAAATTAGCAAAAAAGAATAGAACTACTACAGGTGGTGTTTTTCAAGTAGTCGGTTTCAATGTTCCTGTTGGTTTAGGAAGCTTTTCTCAGTGGGACAGAAAACTTGATGGCAAAATTGCTCAAGCCATGATGAGCATAAATGCCGTCAAAGGCGTAGAAATAGGCAATGGTTTTGCAAATACAAAAAAACCTGGGAATGAAGTGCATGATGTTGTTGTTCCTGACAAAAAAGATATAAGAAATTTCAAGCATATATCTAATCATGCTGGCGGCTTAGAAGGTGGCGTAACAAATGGCGAATCAATTATTATTAATGTCGCAATAAAACCTATTGCAACCATGACAAATCCATTACCGTCAGTCGATATTAACACCGGAGAGATAGTTGAAGCGCAATATAATAGAAGTGATATATGCCAAGTGCCACCAGCCTGTGTAATCGGAGAAGCAATGCTAGCTTTGGTGCTTGCTGAAGCTGTATTAGAGAAGTTTGGAGGAGATCATATCGATGAAATGATGACCAATTTTTCTAACTACCAAAAAACCCATAAAGAGTTTGGAACATCTTAATAAAAACATAAATTTAATTTTCCTTATCGGTCAATCTGGATCAGGCAAGTCATTGTGTGGTAATTTATTGTCAAAAAAAATTGAATGGGAATATTACGATACTGATACGATTCTTATTTCAAAACATAATAAATCCATAGAAGAAATATTCAGAGAACGAGGAGAGGCTTTTTTTCGAAGCGAAGAACTCAGTCTGATTGAGGACGTCATAATAAAAAATCAAGTTGTAGTTTCGACTGGAGGAGGTTTACCAGAAATAGAAGGCGTGATGTCCAAGATAAAAAAATATGGCTTAGTTTTCTGGTTAAAAGCTTCTCCTGAAATCTTGCTAAAGAGAATCGAAAAATCTAACCGCTCCCACAGACCATTACTGTTTAAACAACAATCGACTCTTAGCGACAATCTAGAAAGACAGTTAAAAAGTCGTTATCACTTGTATGAACAATCCCACTACCATATCAATACAGACAATAGACCTGTAAAATCAATAGTTGAAGAAATAGCCTTATTCGTTAGAAATCATGCAAGCTAGCTCATTAGTCACAGAAATCAAGTCTATCCAAGGAAATTATCCGATTCACGTTGGAAGGGATTTGATTAATCAAATAGGATCTTTTCTGGACACACTTGCTTTAAGGAAAAGAGTACTAATGATTAGTGATATAAATATTTTTTCAACTTTCGGAATACAGATAATAAAAAGTTTAGAAGCTGAATCAATTCAATGTGAATCTTTATCCCTTGAATTAAATGAAAGTTCAAAAAATTTAAGCACCGTTTCTGCAATATATGACTGGTTGTTGCAACAAAAAGCAGAAAGAACAGATGTGATTTTAGCAGTTGGAGGAGGTGTTGCCACCGATTTAATTGGCTATGTAGCTGCAACATGGTTAAGAGGAGTAAAAATAATACACATTCCAACGTCACTTATCGGAATGGTAGATGCAGCTGTAGGTGGCAAGACAGCAGTTAACATAACAATGGGTAAGAATATGGTTGGCGCGTTTCATCAACCGAAAGGGATAATAATGGATACGTCAGTCCTATCCTCTCTTCCCAAACGAGAGATGATTTCAGGATGGGCAGAGGCACTAAAACACGCATTCTTATTCGACAATGATTTGTTGGTGCGATTCGAAGAAAACAGTGAAAAAATACTCGCTCAAGAAGAGCCAATTTTTACATCTATAATAAAAAAAAGTGTCCAGATTAAAGCTGAAATTGTTTCGAAAGACGAGTTTGAGCTCAGCAACGAAAGAATTAAATTAAATTTTGGTCATACTGTCGGTCACGCTTTAGAAACAATAACCGGGTATGATGAGTTTTTACATGGAGAAGCTGTCAGTATAGGCATGGTTGTAGCCTCAAAAATATCGGCGAAATTAAGAATATCTGATGAAAATCTTCCTCAGAGAATATGCAATGCTTTAGAAAAATATAGTCTACCAACTACTCTTCCCTCATCTTTAGATATAAATGATTTATACAACATATGCAAAACTGATAAGAAGGTAAGAGGAGGAATAATTAATTGGGTACTCCTTGAAAACATTGGGCGACCTGTTATCAGCAGTGAAATTGATGACTCAGTGGTTCTAGGCTGCTTAAAAGAAACTCAGTAACCACCTGCAACAGCTGGTACTATACTAACCTCATCTCCATCTTTAGCTACAGTATTCAAACCATCCAAATATCGGATATCTTCACCATTCAAAAAAATATTTATATAAGGATGGAGTTTCGCATTTTCATCAAGAATTTTTTCCCTGATGCCAGAATATTTTTCACTTAATGATGTCACTAAAGATTCCACTGAAGTTTCTTCATATCTAAATGACAATATAACTTTTCGATCTCCATTAGTAATTGATCTAAGAGGCGAAGGTATTATTACACAAACTTCCATTTTTTCTCTACTAAATTAAACAACGACATTATACACAACAAATTAGAAGCATCCTATTCCTTTACAGTTTTGATAATAGACAATAATTTTGAATTGATCTTATTTGCTATAAATGGACCATTAAATATTAAAGAAGTGTACAGCTGAATTGCAGTTGCGCCAGACTCAAGTAAAGTGAACACATCTTCTGCAGAATTTATACCACCACAACTTATAATAGGAATTTCAGGAAATTCCTTTCTGACTGCTCTAAGAATGTTAAGAGTGTCTTCAAAAAGGGGCCTGCCACTTTTACCCCCTCTGCCAACTTTTAATCTTTTGTCATCTACAGGCAGAGAATTTGTTAGAACAACGCCTACCTTAGGAAATGACTCCATCGTACCTACCAAATCACGATAGAGATTTAAGTCTTCAAATCTAGGTAGTTTAAAAAAAATAGGGTCGTCTGTTATGCGCCTTACCTTCTCTGATAAAGACTTAATAGAAACTTGATTAACTAATAATGATAAGTCATTTGTATTCGGGCTTGAAATATTTATCTCAAATCCAAAACATTGTCCCTTGAAGTATTCCACATTATATAATATTTCATCTTCTAAGATTCCAGAAACAGACACTATCAATTTATTTTTTATACTCTGTAGTTTGTTAATTCTATTGAATATTATTCCAGATCCTTCGCTAGGAAATGCAAGAGAGTTTATAAGAGCTTCCTCATTATTCAATCTCAAAAGCCTGGGTTTTTTATTTCCAAGTCTTGGATGCTTCATTACAGTTCCTACAACACTAAAACCAAACCCCATGTTCAAATAATGTTGGGAAGTTTTGCAATTCTTATCCAGTCCAGCTGCTAAACCAACAGGACTTGAAAACTTTTGCCCAAAGATTTCTATTTCGAGTAAAGAGTTAACTTGATTCCTAAAAAGGGTTTTTGTGACATTTGAAGGAGAATAAAATAATAAATTTTCTACTATTGAATGAGACATTTCAGGAGGTAAAGAAAAAAGCAAAGGACGAATTATTGATTTATATATATTCATAATTAATCTGAGACTAATTGCAATTTTACATTAAACATCTAAAATTCTCTTTACTAATGGTATCCTTTTTTTCATCTTTCAGGTTTGCAGGCTATAGAAACTTATGGATAACGACGGTAGCAGTTATCGGTGGAGTTCAAATGTCTATGGCAGGTCGTGCTTTGCTTGCTGATGATCTCACTAACAGTGCCTTTTTCGCAGGAATCGTTGTGATGGGTTTCGCGCCCACACTTTTGCTTTTCTCAGTTGTAGGAGGAATAGTCGGAGATAAATTTCAAAACAGAAGAGTAATACAAAGTATTCAGTCTGGTTTTTTATTTCTTTCTTCTATAACTACCTTGCTCATATATACAGGTTTAATAAATTGGCAATTCCTTTTTATATCATCATTGATACAAGGTGCTCTTTTTTCTTTCCAACTTCCGGCAAGACAATCTTTCATACCAAAATTAGTGCCTGCTGAAACAGTAGGGAATGGGGTAGCACTTTTAGCAGGAGGGATGTCTCTGGTTGCAGTCTTTTCAGGAGCAGGTGTAGGTTTTGTTTACGGTAGATTTGGCCCAGGAGGAGTTTTTCTTGTCATTACAATTGTTCAACTGATAGCTTTCTTGTTATCCCTCAAGCTTCCAAAGACAGAAGTAGATAGTAATGTATCGAGTGACTACGTGTCTGAGATAAAAAATTCTTATGCCTACTTAAAGGGCAACAAAGCGGTATTAGTGATATTACTTTCATCAATGCTAATTAGCCTAATGGCAATGCCCATAAGACTTCAATTGCCCATCATAGCAAGAAGATTATATGGGATTAGTCCAGAAGAAATCGGCATAATGCTAACAGTGACAGCAGTAGGAGCAGTGATCGGCACGATCATTATTTCTCCAATAAAGAAAGGTGTCATTAGACTGGCACTTTTTCTCGGGTCAGCATTTGGACTAGCTATTTCTATTTTGTTGATGGGAGCACTACCAATTTATTTTGTAGGCCTTATATTTGTCTTGTTCCTTGGGGCATTTGAGCAAATTAGAATGGCTATGAGCAATGTGCTAACCATAGAATATACTGATCAAAAATTTAGAGCCAGAATGATGGGATTTTACATGCTAAATTTTGCTTTTATCCCTCTGGGAGCATTACCAATTGGATTTAGCATAGATGAATTTGGCGTTACTCCAACATTAATTATTGATGCTATATTATTGATTATAGCGTTAGTTATTTTCATGATATTGTCCAAATCAATAAGAAATTTAAGATAACAAAAACATGTCAATCTTGTATACAAAAATAACTTCATACTCAAGATTTATTAAATTAGAACACACAGTATTTGCTCTTCCTTTCGGTTTGTCTGCATATCTGTTGATTCTAGATAAAATAGGATTCAAAATATTAGACTTGATTGTCTTAATAATAGCGATTTCTGCAATCCGTACATATGGAATGGCAATAAATCGGATAATTGACAGGAGGATCGACGCTAAAAATCCAAGAACAAAAAATCGTGAGCTCGTTACCGGAGATGTAAGGCTCAGAGGAGCGATAATTTTTTCTATCTTGAGCTTGGTCATCTTTTATAGTAGCCTCCTCAGATTCAATCCAATAACATTTCCTTTATCTCCACTCGTAGTTGTCCTTTTCACTTTCTATCCACTCACCAAAAGATTCACATATTTGAGTCATTTTGTCCTAGGGTTAGTATATTTTATCCTCCCACCTGCGGTAGAAATAGCCTTCACAGGAACATTCTCAATTACAACCCTAATACTTGGAATTAGTGGTTTTTTCTGGGTTTCAGGATTCGATGTAATTTACGCCGTACTGGACATCAAATTCGATCAAAGTGAAGATTTAAAATCCATACCAGCAACATTTGGCATTAGAACCTCGATATGGATCACTCATATTTGCCATATAATCACTCTTATCACAATTATTTATATAGGCTTCATCGAAACTTCACATTTTATTTACTGGATCGGTTGTACAATAATTGTTGGATTGTTTTTCAGAGAACACATTCTTATGAGAACATTAAGGCAACAAAATATACAAAAAGCGTTCTTCGACATGAACGCAATTATTTCTTTTGTTTTGCTAACAACAGTTTTATTAAGCAAACTATTAGGTGAATAGAAAATGAAATTTATACTAGGAGTATCTGGAGGGAGTGGAGGTCTTTATGCTATGTCTGTCTTGAAAGGCATTTGTGAATCGGGTAACACCTGCTATCTGGTTTCTTCAGAACCTGGCAGGCGAGTTCTGGCACTTGAAACAAATGTTTCACTAACTGGTCAATCTAAAAATGACAAAAAAGTTCTATTGGGCAAGTTCAAATTTGATCCCCACCTTATTGAAGTTATAGATGAGAATGATGTGGGAGCTAATATAGCAAGTGGGTCATTCCAGAATGATGGTATGGTGATCGTACCGTGTTCAACAGGAACACTAGGTAGTATAGCGAATGGAATATCAAGAGGACTTATAGAAAGAGCGGCCGACGTGTGTCTCAAAGAAAGGAGGAAGCTAATAATAGTTCCTAGAGAAACCCCTTATAGTTTAATCCATCTAGAAAACATGATAAAAGTCACTAGAGCCGGGGGAATTATACTTCCAGCATCGCCAGGTTTCTACAATCTGCCAACAACTATAGATGATATTGTGCACATGGTTTCGTCTCGAATATTAGAAAAATTAGGTATATTATCCGACACTCTTATTGAATGGAAAGGTGAATAAAGTTGACATCAGATTTTAGAGATTTTATTGAAAAATTAGAGAAAGAAGGGGAGTTACACAGGGTAAAAGAAGAAGTTGAGCCCAATCTTGAAATCACAGAAATCGCAATAAAAGCACAAAAAGAAAACAAGCCTGCATTACTTTTCGAGAATGTAAGGGGCTCTCGTTACCCACTGGCCATCAATTCTTTCGCGAGTGCAAAAAGAATACGTATCGCGCTGGGTCAAGAGCCTGAAGAAATAGGTGTAGAACTATTAAATTTTGTAGAGTCTTTGAAGCCACCTTCGTTAAAAAATATTTTCACGCATAGGAAAACTGTAAAGAGGCTCCTATCATTTCGACCAACAAAAACTAGGAAAAGTCCAGTTCATGAAGAGAGTAGTGAAAGTTTAGGAGAATTGCCGATTCTCAAATGTTGGCCAGATGATGGTGGAAACTTTATTACTCTTCCCCTGGTGCAGACTAAAGACCTGATTACTGGAATTCCTAATCTGGGGATTTATAGAATGCAGATTCATGATCACTTATCTACCGGGATGCACATGCAAATAGGAAAAGGTGGAGGATATCATTATTGGGAAGCAGAAAAACAGTCAAAAGAATTGCCAGTAGCAGTCACATTGGGCGGTGATCCAGTTCTTACGATTGCAGCAATAATGGCATTACCTGAAGGAATAGGAGAGTTAGAATTTGCAGGCATTGTACGTGGTAGCAAGACTAAGCTATCGAGATGTAAAACAATTGATATGTACGCACCTTCTACTGGTGAATTCCTCTTAGAAGGAGTGCTGAAGCCAAATCAGAGGAAGCTAGAAGGTCCCTTTGGAGATCACTTTGGTCACTATTCAGCAGCTGGCAACTATCCTGTCTTTAATATTAACAAGATATTCCACAGAAAAAACCCTATATATCCGGCTACGGTAGTAGGAAAGCCTCCTCAAGAGGACAAATATCTAGGAGATTGCACTCAAAACATATTAAAACCTCTTATAAGAATAATTCATCCTGAAGTAAAAGATATTTGGGCATATTTTGAGGCAGGATTTCACAGCCTGCTTGTGGTGGCTACTGAAAACAGATATACACGAGAAGCTATAAAAACAAGTTTATCGATATTGGGATTAGGTCAACTATCTCTTACAAAAGTATTAATAATGGTAGATGAAGGTGTAAATGTAAAGAGTAAGAGTGAAGTATTAGATGCAATAAAGAGAAATTTTTCTCTTGAAACATCAATGATGATCATATCTAAAGCACCTTCAGACACTTTGGATTTTACTGCTGAAAAAATTCATCAAGGCAATAAGCTAGTGATTGACGCTACTACAAAAGCAGAAAGTAATCGGCCTTTAGCTAAAGTATTGCCTAAGGATCTTAAGGCTTTGGATAATAGGATTTTAGACTGGAAACTAATTAGAGGGTTCTTGTTAGTTGTAAAGGTAAAGAAGGGCGGTAGTGGTGTAATAAAAAACTTGATCTCAAACCCTTTGATGTCAAGTATAAAACTAATTGTTTGCGTATCAGAGGACATAGATCTAGATGATGATACAGAAGTGATGTGGGGAATTTTCACAAGATTTGATCCGGGTGCAGACATGTTTTTTACGAACCAGAAATTTAATGGAGCGACCCCTGTATACGAAGGCACTGTGGGCATAGATGCAACTTGGAAAGGCGGATATGAAAAACCTCTAACAATGGATGATAAAATAATACATAAGGTAGAAGAGAAATGGGATCAATACTGGAAATAGCAGATTTAAGGACAGTTGATAAAAAAATAGAGCCGATCTTCCAAAAAGTGACGAAAGGAAAAAGGCTCAGCTTTCAAGACGGAATTGACCTTTTTAGCACAGATGATATTCATTCATTGGGCAGAATGGCAGACTACAAAAAGAAGATGATTTCAGGAGATAAGGTTTTTTTTGTACTAAATAGGCACATAAACCCAACGAACATATGCGTGTTAAGTTGTAGCTTCTGTGATTTTGCAAAGAAACAAGGCGACAGTGGCGCCTATGAAATGTCCATAGATGAAATACTAGGAAGCGTAGATGAAGAAATGCATGAAGTACATATAGTAGGCGGCCATCATCCTACTTGGAAATTTGAGTATTACGAAGAAATAGTCAAATCAATACATCAAAAATATCCTAAGCTGCTAATCAAAGGTTTTACGGCTGCAGAAATAGACTATTTCTATAGAAGATGGAAAATAGACCCTGAGGAGTCTCTAGCGAGACTAAAAGAAGCAGGACTATCTACAATGCCTGGTGGTGGTGCAGAAGTATTTTCACAAAGGGTTCATAAGATGCTTTTACCTGGCAAATCAAATGCATCAAGATGGCAAGAAATTCATAGGATGGCCCACAATCAAGGAATAAAATCCAACTGCACGATGCTATATGGCCATATAGAAACTATTGAAGAAAGAGTAGATCATTTAATTCAGCTGAGAAGCCTACAGGATGAAACTGGTGGGTTCTTGGCATTCATCCCGCTACAATATCAAACTGGTACAACGCAGTTGACAGATAGTCCAGCTACTCCCATAGACGACTTGAAAATGATTTCTGTTGCACGTCTCATGCTTGATAATATCAACCATATTAAAGCCTACTGGGTAACTATAGGAGAAGAAACAGCCTCAATAGGCTTGAACTTTGGTGCTGATGATCTGGATGGAACTATAGTGAAAGAAAACATTATGCACGCAGCGAAAGCAGGATCTCCTAGCGGACTTGCCAGAGATAAAATGATATACCTCATTAAAGAAGCAAGAAAAATACCTGTCGAAAGAGATGCATTATATTCTGAAATAATGACTTATGAAGACTAAGATAGGCAGAATGCCTTATATAAACTCGGATATATTTTATATCCATAGGGAAGATTGCTTTGAGTATGTTAGCTACACTCCAAGGCAGATGGGGCTGGCTTTTGAAGAAGGAGTTATCAAAGCTGGTCCAATAGCAATTGTAGATTTTTTCAGAATAAATAAGGCAAAACTTTTTGAAGATTTGTGCGTTTCCACTAAAGAAAGTGCAAAAAGCGTCCTGCTGTTTTCTAAAAAATGCAAATTGCAAGAAATTAACAAAGTTTTCATTACAAACCAAACTTCAACTTCAGTAAATTTACTCAAAGTCTTAAGTAAATATTATTGGAAGATCACCAACTTAGTACTGACTGAAAATCAAATGGAATACGATGATTGTGATGCTTTTTTGTTCATCGGAGATGAAGCCTTGAATATGGGGTGGGGCAGGGGAATATCACCTGCACAGTTGCCTTACAGTCCGAATAAAACCCCCCTAAAAATTATAGATCTAGGGCTTGAATGGTTTAAATACACTTCACTGCCTTTCGTATTTGCCGTATGGGCATATGATGATATTACAAGGGAGGAATGCCAAATACTAAAAGAAAGCCTGTATCATAATCTACGTTTTGATGGTGATCAATACCTTAATATACCTACCATCAGCCAAAGAAGGTCTACAGATAATTTAAAAGAAAGCACAATATCTTGGTACTTGAATGGCTTTAATTACAGGATATCAAAAAGTGAAACTGATTCAATCAACTTGTTTAAACAGTTGTATAATGATCTACAAAATGCTTAGAAAAATTACAGAAAAAATTAGAAGTGGAGAAAGAATAAATTTCTCAGAAGCGAATTATCTCTATGCTGAAGCTGATCTTTTGACTTTAGGAGGGCTTGCTCAGGAAATAAGATTTAGAATAAATCCGAAGAAATCAGTTTCATACGTGATAGATACAAATCTAAATTATACAAATATCTGTGATGCCTATTGCAGTTTTTGTGCCTTCTATCGAACTGACCCTACTGACCCGTCTTCATACACATATTCAGTAGATGAAATGATGAAAAAGATTGGCAAAGCAAAGCAAAAAGGTTGCACCACCGTACTGATGCAAGGAGGGTTAAATAGTGAAATTCCTTTTAACTTCTATACAGAAATAGTTGCAAGAACTGTAAAAGAGTATCCAGAGATAACACCTCATTTCTTCTCTGCTCCCGAGATAATGAAGATGTGCGAAGTATCGGGATTAAGTATCAAAGAGGTACTGGAAGAATTAAAAAAGGCAGGACAAAAAACTATGCCAGGGGGAGGATCTGAAATATTGTCAAATGCTGTTAAAGCTAAAATTAGTAGATTCAAACCAAAGGATTCGGTAGATAAATGGACTGAAGTTCATAGAACTGCACATGAAGTCGGAATTTATACAACTGCCACTATGATGTATGGACATATAGAAAAGGGGCCAGAAATAGTCGAAACTCTAAGTCATATCAGAAATGTTCAAGAGGAATCTTTAAAGGAAAATAAACTTGGAAGATTCACTGCATTCATACCTTGGTCATTCAAAAAGGACAATACAGTGCTAGGTAAAAAAATTAAGGAGGAGGCAGGGCCTAATCAATATTTAAGAATAATTGCTTTATCTAGAGTTTTTCTAGACAACATAAAGCATATTCAAGCATCTTGGTTCTCAGAAGGATACAAAACTGGCCAATTAGCTCTTTCATTTGGAGCAGACGACTTTGGTGGCACATTGTTTGATGAGAATGTAATGCTTTCGGCAGGTTTCTACAATAGAACCTCTACTGAGGGAATTAGAAAGCTCATAAATGATGCGGGTTACGATGCGGTACAGAGAACTACAGAATATGATCTTATAGAAACAACACAAAGGCCAGAGGTCAGCGTTGAGTAGAGAAGTAGTATTCGGACATAGTCCCGATTCTGATGATGCATTCATGTACTATGGAATAGCAAGCGGGAACATCTCCCTCAAAGGGTACGAGATTTCTCATCTGATGGAAGATATAGAATCTCTGAATTTAAGGTCAGAAAAAGGAGAACTGGCTGTTACAGCAATCTCAGTTGCACATTATCCCAAGGTGAGTCACAATTACCAAATCATGAACTGTGGATCTTCAGTTGGAAGGAACTACGGCCCAATACTGGTATCAAAAAACTATAAAAAGCTTGAAGAGTTGAAGGGTAAAAAAATAGCAATCCCTAGTCACTTTACAACCTCATATATGCTGTTTCAAATCTTTATTGAAATTGAGTGTGAAGTAGAATTTATGCACTTCGAATCTATTATTAATTCAATCAAGAATGGCAAAGTTGATGCTGGAGTGTTACTCCACGAAGGCCAGATTTTATTTCAGAAGGATGGACTGACTAAGATATCTGACTTAGGTGAACTCTGGCACGAGAATACAGGGCTTCCGATACCGCTAGGAGTAGATTTGGTAAATCGTAAATTCGATGAAAAAACAAGAAAAGATCTCACAACTGTTTTTTACAAAAGTGTGAAATATGGCATTGAAAACGAAGATGCCGCTCTTAAATATGCAATGCAATTTGGGAGGGATCTTAGCTTTGAGGAAGCTAGAAAATTTGTACGAATGTATGTGAACTCTGACACATTAAGCTTAGGGGCTGAAGGTCGAGACGCAATATTAAAATTATTCAACTTGGCATTCGAAAAAAATATTATTAATCAAAAGCCAGTAATAGACATAATGCATCCAAAATATTAAGCCTTCAGATTAATATGTTTACAAGTTTTAATTTCAAAAATAATCCAGTTGTAACCATGATAATTGTGGCTAACTTAATCTATTTTATTATCCTTGAGGCAGATGGAGGGTCAACTAATTGGTTGACTTTGGTTTATTGGGGTGCCAAAGAGGGGATTAGTATTGCAGGAGGAGACTACTGGAGGCTAATTACTCCTATATTTATGCACATCGGTCTATTCCACTTAATTTCTAACACGATAGGTCTTATAATATTTGGTCCCGTAATAGAAAGAATTTTTGGGTCCCAAAGACTCATATGCATCTACCTAATTACTGGGGCTTGGGGAAATGTTGCAAGCTTCCTTACAAATAACGCAATTGGTGCAGGCGGAAGTGGCGCACTATTTGGCCTTGCAGGAGTATATGCATCATATCTTTTCATAAATAGAGGAAACTTAGGAGGATGGGGAAGAGAATCGCTAGTAGGATTATCTTGGATTATTGGAATAAATTTAATTTTTGGATTTACACTTGACGGAATTGATAATTCAGCACACTTAGGAGGACTAGTAGCGGGTTGGATTATTGGAATTTTGCTATGTCCAGTAAGCAGAATAATTTTAACATCGGAGGTTGATTCAATACCTGTATTTGTTGAAAAAACTATATTGTCGCATAAGAAAGTATCATTATGGGCAGTCATGATTGTAGTTAATATAATACTGATTTGGTTATCAACTAGAGCAATAACATTAATGTTTTACTAAGTTGGTGGAGACGGGGGAGAGTCGAACTCCCCGTCCAAATAAATAATTGAATAGCTCTCTACGAAAGTAGTCACTTTTTATATGCTTAATCTTTAAAGTGACAAAAGCAAATTAAGCATTCTGCTGTAATTTCTTGATTGCCGAAATCAGCAAGGATCGACATTGCATCTCGGAAATTTGTCACCTTAAAAACTCTCCGAGAAAAGTCATTTAAGATGTAGCAAGCTAGTTTATACTGCTGCTAAAGCGTATTCTTTTTCGCCGTTTATTTTGTTCCAAAGTTTTACGAGAATATGGAATCTCGATTCGCAAACTAATCTTTCATTTATCTGTCGAAACCACGCGTCCCCAATAAATGAATTATATCGATCATCGATTAGCTTTTCTAGACCTAGCAATATCGCGATCAGCTTCCTTCTTGATTATTTCTGCACGTTTATCATATTGCCTCTTACTTTTACCGATACCAATATTAATCTTCGCCTTGCCTCTTTTGATGAATAATTTTAAAGGCACAATGACTAATTTGCGCCTTTTTGATTCTAGTTCCCATTTTAGAATTTCCTTCTTATGCAAAAGTAATTTTCGTGATCGCAGTGAATCATGTTCAGACTGTACGCTCACATTTTCAAAGGGCGCTACATGAGCATTGTGTAACCACAGCTCACCCTTCTGTATCCTACAAAATGCTTGAGATATATCGATTTTACCGTCCCTAATGGACTTAATTTCAGAGCCTTTTAAAACTATCCCTGCCTCTACAGAATCTTCTATATGATACTTAAAACGTGCTTTTCTATTTGTGGTCATAATTATAAGTTAGGTTAGGCTTAATCTAACTGAAAATCCAATTGCGTTATTGCAGCTTGCATTTGAAGGTCGTCGGTTTCATTGGCTTTGTTCCTTATAACCACGTCAGGTTCTAGTCCATTTTCTTCTATTACTCGCCCATTAGGTGTATACCAACGTGCAACAGTGTAATAAATTCCGCCATCATTACTCAACTTTCTCTGGATTCCTACACTTCCTTTTCCAAAGGTAGTTGTTCCTATCACAACAGACCTTCCTAAGTCTTGGAGCGCCCCTGCTAATACTTCACTGCCACTTGCACTGAACTCATTAACTAAAATTACCATCGGTATTTCCGTAAAATCACCTGATTTTTTAGACGTCCAATTCTTACGATAACCGTTTCCATCAATCTCATATAAAATTAGTGAATTATCCGGCACAAATTCACTCACGATATCCACAACAGATTTTAAAAGACCTCCAGGGTTCTCTCTTAGATCTAAGACAATTCCTTTAGCATCATCAGACAATAATTCTTGTATAGCTAAAACTAATTCTGAGTGTGTCTCTGCAGTAAAAGTAGTGACTTTTATGTGCCCATATGCTTCTCCAGCAATTATTTTAGAAGAAACACTCGGCAGCTTAATTTCTCCTCGTATTATCCTTATCAATAATGGCTCGGTTTCTCCAATTCTCTGGACTTTCAATGTAACCGGAGTTCCTAATCTTCCTCTTATTCTGTTTACAGCATCCAGAACAGTCCAACCTTCAGTATCGTCACCATCTACCTCTAGTATTATATCTCCGGCCTTAATTCCTGCCTCATCAGCTGGGGAACCAGATATTGGAGCAACAATTAATACTCTTAATCCATCTTTAGTTTGACCAACGGTAGCACCAATGCCATAGAACTTACCTTGAAAAGCAGATTGGTCAATATTAAAACGTTCAGGTGGAATATAGCCTGCATGCCTGTCATCTAATGCTTGAAACATTCCTTTTACAGCACCTTCAGCTAATTTTGCATTATCCATCTCATTTCTTCCAACAAACTCTTTAGCAAGGTAAGAGTAAGCTTCCCAAATTATTAAAAGGTCCTTATCTATTTCTCTAGGAGATGGAGGAGGAGATGCATTTGAATCATCAATAACTGGAAATAAAACTTCAGGAGTTTTTTGAATATTATTATTACAAGCTAAAAGAATTAAGACGATTAAAATAAAATATGAAGCAAATGTTGCCATTGATTTTATTTTTATTATTTTCAAATTCAACTTCATTAATAAACCTAAATTAATTATCTAACTTTACATAACATATATAGTGCGACGTTAAGTTACTCTGGCCAATGATGTTGCACTACTATCATTGTAACTCTTGTTTAAATGTTTCTTGATCATATTTTTAAGAAAATCTATGTTATATCCAGTTTTTGCGGATAATTCAACAAAACTTTCTCCATCTACTTCTCTAAAATATTTTAACTGACCTAATACATCATTTTTATGAAAGTCAATCAACTTGTCTGATTTGTTAAGTACATAGATTATTGTTTTATTTTGTAATCCTAATTCTTCAAGTAGAACGTCAACAATTTCTATCTGTTGCATAAAATTCTTGTTTGACGAATCTATTATGTGTAATAAAAGGTTGGCGTCGTTTAATTCTTCTAGAGTAGCCTTAAACGCATCAATCAAAACAGTGGGGAGTTTGTTTACAAATCCCACTGTGTCACTCAAGGTGCAAGGCTTCACAGAGTGTCCAAAAAACATTTTGCCAGTCTTAGTATCAAGAGTAGAAAATAGTTTACTTGAGGATAAAGATTTCCTTCTCACAAGCTGATTGAACAAAGTACTTTTGCCAGCGTTGGTGTACCCTACCAAAGACACATTAAATGCTCTCTCCAGGCGCCGAACCCTCTGTGCATATCTGGAAGTCTTCATTTTAGCTAACTCCTTCTTGATCTTCGTAATTCTATTTCTAACCAAGCGTCGATCAGTCTCAATTTGTGTTTCTCCGGGCCCTCTTGTACCAATTCCTCCTCCTAATCTTTCCAAATGCGACCACTGCCCTGCTAATCGTGGAAGCAAATATTGAAATTGAGCTAATTCTACTTGTAGCTTACCTTCTTTGGATTTAGCCCTAGCAGCGAAAATATCCAATATTAAAGCTGTCCTGTCTACAACTTTTATTTGAAAGAAATCTTCAAGAAATCTCTGCTGATTTGGAGAAAGCTCATCATCGACTATTATTAAATGTACTTTATCTTCAGATATTTTATTTCTTGCTTCTTTTAGCTTGCCTAATCCAAGATAAGTTCGGATTGGTTTTCTTTGTTTTTGAACAGTTGTTCCAACTATTTCAGCATGGCCGGAGTCACACAAGTTATTTATTTCTTCCAAACGATCTTCAAAATCTCCAAATTCACCCCCTGCTCCATTGGCAATAAGAAGGTGGGCGCGTTCAATTTCAGGATTCAATCTAATTCAATCTACCTTTCCATCGTGCAATTCTTATTGCTCCTTCTTCAACTAGATCATCAGGAGTTGTTAAGGAAAGCCTGACATATCCCTCTCCTTGCTGGCCATATCCTGTACCTGGAGTTACTACCACATCACATTGCTCCAATAGCAATTCAGTAAATTCGGCTGACGAGTATCCATCTGGTACTTTGCACCATAGATACAGTGCTCCTTTAGGTGACTCTACTTGGAGACCTATTTCTTCTAAAACAGTCACTAGTTTGTCACGCCTTTTTTGATAAATCAGATTATTACTTTTAACAAAATCAGAAATTGTTGCTAGCGCATCTACTCCCATCATCTGTATAGCTTGAGGTACGCCAGAATCAAGATTGGACTTTACCGTCAACAAGCTCTGAATTAGTTCTTCATTTCCTGCAGCAAAACCCAATCGCCATCCTGTCATATTGAAGCTTTTAGAGAAAGAGTGGAATTCAACCGCAATTTCTTTTGCTGACGGAATCTCCAGAATTGAAGGGGCAAGATAATCATCATACGTAACCTCTGTATAACAGGCATCATGCATTATTGCGATATCGTTTTTAATGCCAAATTCAACAGCCTCATTGAAAAAATCTAAATCCGCTACTCCACCGGTAGGGTTATTCGGATAATTTAACCATAATATCTTTGCCTTCTTCTTCACATCACTAGGAATTGAATTAAAATCGGGAAGCCATCCACGAGACTCAATTAGAGCCATTTTGAATATTGTTCCGCCTGCAAAATTACATCCAGCTGCATAAACTGGATACCCAGGGTCTGGGACTATAACAACATCCCCTTCGTCGATTAAACAAAGTGAGACATGTCCAATTCCTTCCTTAGCACCAATAAGACTGATAACTTCAGAATCATAATCAAGCTTCACTCCAAATCTATCTCTATAGTAAGAAGTTACTGCTTCCCTGAACTCAGGCAAACCTTCAGACTCTGGGTATTGATGATTAGAAGGGTTACTTGAATGTTTTTTTAATGAATCCAGTACAAAATCAGGTGTAGGTATATCTGGATCTCCAATTCCAAAAGAGATAACGTCAATCCCTTGCTGTTTTTTTTCAGCTATAGTTCTCGAAATGCCAACAAATAGGTATGGTTCTATAGTTTCAAATCTTTTTGATAGTCTCATTTTTCTTCCTTTATAGTTCCCAAGTTCCTGAAAAAACCTTTTCTGTAGGTCCTTCTAAATATACTTCGTCTCCTTCATTCCAACTTATGTCCAAAAAGCCACCAGGGACATTAACCCTAACATCTCGATGGACAAGTTTTTTGCGAATACAGATTACACCACATGCTGATGTTCCAGTGCCTGAAGATAAGGTTTCACCTGCGCCACGTTCAAAAATACGTGCTTTGATACTATCCCTTGAAATAATATTCACAATCTCAAAATTTATTCTATTTGGAAAAAGTGCGTTATTTTCGATCAACGGTCCAATTCTCTCTAAATTAAACTGATCGACATCAGTCTCAGTAATCAGGACTGCATGTGGATTACCAATATTTACACACGATATTGTTAAATTCTCTCCTACATTAATTTCGTAATCAGTAATTTCGACATTTTCTCTCACTATCTCTGGATTAACTGGAATCTGATCTCGTAGAAATTTCGGTTCTCCCATCGCGACCTTAGCAGAGATCATTTCTCCATCTTTGAATTTTGGAAAAACATCTCTCAAGCCTCCGATTGTTTCTACTTTAAGAGAAGATAGGTTTTGGTCACATATTTTATTGTCAAAAACAAATTTCGAAAACAGCCTTATTCCATTACCGCTCATTTCTGCTTCTGAACCATCGGGATTAAAAATTCTCATTCTGACATCAGCCACGTCTGAATTTTTAACAACAACTATCCCGTCACTACAGACTCCAAAGTGCGGAGTGCTAATCGATTTGGATATAGATCCCCAGTCAAGATCAAGGTTTCGGCCATCTAACGCAATATAGTCATTCCCTGCACCATGATATTTTACAAATTCAATATTCAAGAATTTCCTTCTCTATTTTTTCGGCTATTTCAATCAAACTTATTAATCCTACATCAAACCATTTTATCCTAGGATCCGAAAGTTTAAACCAATTATATTGATGCCTGATTAAATTTCTTGTTTTTTTCTTTATTTGTGCCACTGCTTCTTCTAAGTTACATTCGTTTTTTATGTATGAATAGATCTCTGGATAGCCAATACTGAAAAAAGCATTGTCTTTTAGGCCTACTCCACTGTCGATTAAGTATCTAACTTCTTGGACCCAACCATTCTTTAGCATAGAGTTAATGCGTGAATCTATTCGGTCATAAAGAAGATTCCTGTCCATTGTAAGCCCAATAATCATAAATTGAGTCGACTGTTCATCAAATTTTTTACTTACCCTAAGAGTGTTTGATTTGCCCAATTCATAAGCCCTGATAATTCTTCGTGGGTTTTTTTTATCTATCCCTTCGGCATTTTCGGGAAATTCTTTAAGTAATTTAGAATACAAAGCGCCTACACTTTTCTTTTTTACAATCTCATCCAACTCCGCTCTTAAAGTATAGTTAGGAGGTACTTGTGGCACATCCCAATTTTCTAAGATAGCTTTTGTATACTGCCCACTACCTCCGACCAACAAAGGAATTCTACTAGAATTTCGCGCTATTTGTATTAAGTCATTAACTTTTATTACAAATTCTGAAAGTGAAAAATCCGCCTCAGGACTTAAAAAATTTACAAGGTGGTGCTTTACTTGACTAAGATCTTTTTTAGAAGGCTTACTGGTCCCTATATCAAAGCCTCGATAAAAAAGCCTCGAATCAGTATTAATAACTTCAAAATCTCCTTTTTTAGCCAATTTGATTGCAAGATTAGATTTCCCGACTCCCGTAGGTCCAACAACTGCTAGGTTTTTTTTAGTTGGCACCACTTATCTTTTTCAACATCTGGATAAATTTTTCGACATCTAGTGATGCAGATCCCACTAGAACCCCATTTATTTCCGCTACACGAAAAAATTGGTCAACGTTTTTTTCATTTACGCTTCCTCCATAGACTACAGGGACATCTTCACCGATACTCTCCTTGACCTTAGCAGATATTTCAACCACTTGGTCAATACTGCACGGTTTTCCAGATCCAATAGCCCAAACTGGCTCATAAGCAACTATTATCTTACTGGGGTCACATTGGGTTCCAAGGCTTTTCTGCAGTTGATTTAATATAAAAGCGATATGCTTTCCAGATTTTCGTTGTTCTTCGTCCTCCCCTACACATATTATTGGTGTAATTTCATGTTTGATTGCAAATTTGGCTTTGATTGCAATCATTTCGTTTGTCTCTTTCAGTAATGTTCGACGTTCGGAATGTCCTAAAATAGTAAAATCTGCATAATCTGAGATCATGTTTGCAGATATTTCTCCAGTAAAAGCTCCTTTAAAATCGTTGAGATGACTGATATTTTGAGCTCCAATTTTTGCAAATGGTTTTAATAGCTGAAAGCAATAAGGTATGTCCATAAAAGGAGGACATATCACCACTTCAAGATCCTCATTATCATATTTAGATAAAAATTCAGCCAGAAGGTTTGCAACTTGAATACTGTCAGCAACAGTATAATTCATTTTCCAGTTAGCTATAAACAGTTTTTGCATCACTCCTCCTTGTATAAATTTTTTATACCTGAAAGGGTACCACTCTCAAGTAATTCAAGAAACGCTCCTCCACCGCTAGAAATATGGGTAAAAACTTCCTTTTTGCCCAATCTATTTATAGCTTCTATTGTGGAACCTCCTCCAGCATATGACTTAGCAGTATTATTTTCTTCTATAGATTTCAATAGTTGAACGGTTCCATTCTGGCCAGATTCCCATTCAAAAACACCCAGACTACCGTTCCAAACAATGAGATCAGCAGATTGTATTATCTCATCAAAATTTTTAGATGTTCTTGGCCCCACGTCAATAATAAAACCATTCCCATCAAATTTATCAGAATTACAAATAGATACTGCCGCGCTTTGATCAAATTCTGAAGCAACAACTACATCTCTCGGAAAGATAATTTTATGCAAATTGTCCTTCAATAATTTATCTTTTATTATTTTGGAAAGTTGGCCAGATAGAAAACTTTCTACCATGCCACCACCAACCAAAATTTTGTCTACCCTGTCTATTAAATTAATCATTATACCTGCTTTATCTTCAATTTTTGCACCTCCAATAACTAAGACAGAATTATTATTGGAATTATTAAAAAGATCATTAAGTACACCGAATTCTTTTTCAAGTAATAGACCTGAGTAAGACGTTAGTACTTCTGATATTCCAAATACTGAAGCATGTTTACGATGCGAAACTCCAAAAGCATCATTGACAAAAACATCCGAAAAACTAGCAATCAAATCTACTAGTTCTTCATCATTAGCTTCTTCACCTTCAAGAAAACGAATATTTTCAAGTAAGAAAACTCTTGTCCCTTCTTTTGACTCGTTAAGTAATTTTATAATGTCATCGCTTTCACTCATATCAACGACATCAATATCAATATTCAATGAATTTTCAAGAAGATTGAGTAATTGATTCTTTACACTTAAATTTGCCTGATAGCCAGATTTGGGGCGGCCTAAGTGGGTACAGATAAATAATTTCTTAACTCCTGGGATACTCATAAGCCTCTTAATAGTAGGGATAGAAAGGTCTACTCGCGTAAAATCATTTGGCGTAATATTAAGGTCACAACGTAAAAAAACATTTGCTTTTTTCTGCCCAAGTTCTAGAACAAAATCATCTAAATTACGTAATTGCATCTTCTAAAATCAACGATAGGATTTGTTCTTTTTCGTCAGTCTCAAGTCTCATGTTATCAATCAATTCGATTGAAGATTTCTGAATACTCTCTTTTTTATGTTCAAAAAATTCATCAAATGTAGAATCATTGACTAGGGATATAATGTCTTTTCTGTCGGTTTCTTCCAGAACTCTTTTCAAGTACATTTCTCCTATCTTTCTCTTAACAGAAACATCTGAATTATTTAGAAGGTAAACGACAAATAAATTCTTCTTTTTTGAAGAAAATCTTTGAAATAATTCAGGAGGCACTAAGCTCTCATTGGACAATAATTTCTTTTCCTCGTTGAGTTCTCTTTTCATCCCATAAAATACTCCTAACTCTTGAAATTGCTTTAGAAGTTCTCCATCCAGTGAACTCTTTTTTGAAGCATTACCACCAATATATCCAAGTTGAAAAGCACATCCAAACAACGCTCCTGATCTTTTTTGAAGCATTTTCAAGAAATCATCCTCCGATAATAATGGTGCTTCTTGATATGAAATATCCAGATTTTCACCTTCGCACAAAGTTAAGTAAGCTGAATCGAATACTTTCAACGACGTTAGAATAATTCCTTCACTTAGCCCAAATTTATTATCTAGCAAAGCGAGCCGACCAAGCGCATGTAAACCATCACCGGTATTGATACTCTGAGCTGGACCCCAAACCCACCATACAGATGATCTTCCATTTCTTTCTGTTATGCCATTTTGAACATCTCCATGTACAAACCAAGAATTAGCTAATATTTCAATTGCAGTGGCAAATGGATAACAAAATTTTGATTTGTCAGTAAATATTTGTGCGAGTCTCAATGTAACAGCAGGATAAGGCCTTATAGGCATATTCTTATAATTCGTTTCATTGCCATATTCATCTGCCCATCCTAGTTGATATTTTATTATTCTATATAGCTCTACTTCATTGACATTAACAAAATTGGACATATATTTTTCAAATGCGTTTTCCATTTCAACTTTCTTAAATCATATAACAGTTTCTATCATGCTTTTCGAAATTGCCCCTGCTCGCAGTACTTTAACAAGACCTTCCGAAACTTGTACTACGCTAGATGATCTAATGGCAGTTCCACATTTCATATCAATATAACTCGACAAACCTCTGACTTGCAATGCCTGCATCACTTCTTTAAGGTTCTTTGTTTCAGGTTCTCCTGATACGTTTGCACTGGTTCCAATTATGGGAAATCCTACCGCGTCTATCAACTGTCTTGTAAATTTTAATTTGGGAACTCTAAAGCCAACTAAACCGTCCTTTTTAACAAGTCCTACAGGGAAATCAAAATCTGTTCGTAGAACTAACGTCAGCGGCCCTGGCCAAAACTTGTCAGCAACTTTTTTTTCTATTTTGTCGAAACTGGCTCCATATCTTTCAGCTTGTTGTAAATTAGAAATGAGTACAGGAACAGGATTCAAAGGACTTCTGTTTTTTATTTTAAATACCTTTTCAACGCTTTCTTGATTCAAAGCATTACTTGCAAGGCCATAGAAAGTATCTGTAGGGATAACAATAACATTGCCAGTCAGGAGTTCAGCAACTGCTTTTTTAATTTCTTTTCTATATTTTTCAGACAATGTATTTAATGATTTAATAAAAATAAGTTTACACCTGTCATACACCTTAGGTTAATATTATTTATATGAGAGACATTTCTTATGGAGGATTCACATGAATGTACTTTTGATTGGCTCTGGCGGAAGAGAGAGTGCTTTGGCATGGAAATTATCCCAAAGTCCCAAACTCAGATCTCTCACAATATCTCCTGGAAATTCTGGCACCTCTCAATTTGGTCACAACGTGCATCTGGAGAATGATAACGAGACTATAAAGTTTGCTAAAGAAAATTCAATTGATCTAACAATTGTTGGGCCTGAAGAGCCTCTTTCAAAAGGTATTGTAGATAAATTTAGATTAGAAAACTTACGAATCTTCGGTCCGTCAAAACGTGCAGCAAGAATTGAGAGTTCGAAAATATGGGCAAAAAAATTATTTATAAAATATGGAATACCAACTGCAAAAAGTAAAGAATTTAATAAAATTGAAGATGGTTATAATTTCCTAAAAGCTAGCGACCCAAAGAAGTGGGTTATAAAAGTGGATGGCTTAGCAGCTGGCAAAGGTGTATTTCTGCCAGAAGATCTGAATGAGTCTAAAATAATACTTGAAGAAATATTCTTAAATAAGTCCTTTGGAAGCTCAGGAGAAAGCATTATTATTGAAGAAAAATTGTTTGGCATAGAACTAAGCGTTTTTGCATTTGTACAAAACTCTAGGATCTCGAATATAATTCCTGCCTGTGACTACAAAAGATCTTTAGAAATGGATCAAGGATCTAATACTGGTGGAATGGGTGCTATTAGCCCGCCACCTATATGGAACAAAGGTCTTGAGAAGATTATTCAAGAAAAAGTTATGGTCCCAGTAGTTAACGCAATGGAGAAAGAGGGCTGCGGATTCACAGGACTCCTTTTCGGAGGATTAATCCTTACAGAATCAGGCATAAAAGTTCTTGAATTTAATTGCAGATTCGGAGATCCAGAAACTCAAGTGATTGTTCCAAGGATAGAATCTGACCTACTGGAAATATGTTATGCAATTGCGGATACAAATATAACCTCTTCAATTTCGGTGAAACTAAATTCTACGTGGACGGTAGGAGTTGTAATTGCTTCCGGTGGATATCCTGCAAAATATAGAAAAGGTTACGAAGTTATTGGAGTAGATATGAGCAATAATATAGATGCAAATAATTCTTTAATCTTTCAAGCTGGGACAAAATTGAATAATGAAAGTAAAATCGTTACTGATGGAGGAAGAGTGTTAATTTGCATTGGAATGGCAAACAATTTGAAACATGCCCAAAAAGTCGCATATGAGAGAGTCAATCTCGTTAGTTTCAAAAACATGCAATATAGAAAAGATATTGGTGAACATAGAACATTGTGATACCTAGATATACAACTAAAAAAATGAAGAAGGTGTGGGAGGAAGAGCACACCTTCGATTTATGGTTAAAGATCGAAATCGCTACATGTGTCGCTTGGAATAAGAAAGGCGTCATACCAGACAGAGATCTAGAAAAAATAAAGAAGTCTAAATTCAACATTTCTTCTTACAACAAATGGTTTGACAAGACAAAACACGACCTTATAGCTTTCACGAGGTCTATTAGTGAAAGTTTAGGGGATGAAAGTAGGTGGATACATCATGGATTGACTTCAAATGATATTAAAGATACTGCTCTAAACATTCAAATGGGTGAAGGTTTAGAGATAATCGAGAGTTCTTTAAAAAACTTAATGAAAGCGTTGAAAGATAAAGCAATTGAGCATAAATTTACTCCTTGTGTTGGAAGGTCTCACGGAATTCATGCTGAACCAATGAGTTTTGGTCTTAAATTGGCTCTTTGGTGGGATGAAATAAATCGACATCTGAAAAGAATAAATGATGTAAAAGACGTGGTAGCAATTGGAATGCTATCTGGGCCTGTTGGTACACACGCAAGTATTCCACCAGAAATAGAAGAATGGACATGTGAAGAATTAGGTTTAAGTACTGCACCCGTTTCAAACCAAATAATTCAAAGAGATATACATGCAGATGTAATACAAAAGTTAGCTTTAATCTCCTCAAGTCTTGATAAATTTGCTACTGAAATTAGAGGACTGCAAAGAACTGAAATTGGTGAGGTACAGGAACCTTTTGGAAAACCAGGGTTCGTGACTATGGGCTCATCATCAATGCCTCACAAAAGGAACCCTGAATTAAGTGAAAGGATCTGCGGTCTTGCCCGAGTGGTGAGATCTAATTCTTTGGTAGCGATGGAAAACGTGGCACTGTGGCACGAACGTGATATATCACACTCTTCAGCCGAAAGAATAGTAATACCGGATTCTTTCTTGATAACTGATTACATCTTAAGCACCTTTTCAAATATCATAAAAGAGATGACTGTATTTCCAGAAAAAATGAAGAAAAATCTAAACAAAGGTGGCGGCATAGTTTTTTCAGAAAAAGTAATGTTATCTCTTGTGGAGAAAGGAATATTAAGAGAAGAGGCTTATGAGATCGTTCAAGATTCTGCACATAAATCAATGGATTCAGAGGGAAATTTTAGGGCGTTAATCGAAAATAACGAAATTGTGAAAAAAACTTTGTCAGGACTTGAGATAGCGTCACTTTTCGATTATAACTACCATTTAAGATTTGTAGAAGACATATTTAAAAGATTGGATTTTTAATTGCCCTCAGAAAAAGCTTTATTCAATACTAACCTTCCCAATATTCTTCATTCAGGAAAAGTAAGAGATACATACATACTAGATGAAGAATTGCTTCTCATGATTGTTACAGACCGTATTTCAGCATTCGATGTGGTAATGAAAGATGCAATTCCTAGAAAAGGTGAGATATTAGCTCAAATGTCCAAGTTTTGGTTCGAAAAAACTGAGCACATAATACCAAATCATTTTGTTGGCTTGGTGTCTGATCCTAAAACTTTCGATATCATTTCAAGATACCCGATTTTCGACTTAATGAACGAAGATCTTAAATCTAGATCAATGATAATAAAAAAGGCAAAGAGAGTTGACATGGAATGCATTGTAAGAGGGTATATCACAGGTTCAGCTTGGAGCGAATATTTAAAAGAAGGCACAATCAATAAGGTAAAAATTCTAGGTGGCCTTTCAGAAGCTCAACGATTTCCTGAATTTATATTTACTCCAAGCACCAAAGCTGAGGTTGGACACGATGAACCATTGTCCCCCAAAGAAGCAACAAAGTTGTTAGGAGATGATTTATATAATCAAGTAAAATCCAAGAGTATTGAAATATATTCCTTCGCTCATGAATTCTGTAAAATGCGAGGAATGATTATAGCAGATACCAAATTTGAGTTTGGATTTATTGATGGAAAATTATCTCTGATTGATGAAGTTTTGACACCTGATTCCAGCAGATTTTGGGATTCAAACGGCTATGTACCAGGCGCATCACCTCCTCCTTATGACAAACAGTATTTAAGGGACTGGTTAGTCAAACAAGATTGGAATAAAGAACCTCCTGCTCCACATTTACCCACAGATGTGATAGACATGACATTCGAAAAATATAATGATTGTTTAGATAGAATCACTGGAATAAGGTTGTAAAAATGAGTGAAGAAAAAACACAACGTACCGCTACAAGTAGACCTATTGAAAGAAGAGGCCTGCCTAAGTCAAAAATAAGATCTGATAGAAGAACTAGAGCAGAAAGAAAAAAAAATATCAAAAATAGGTTTATTGTGACTTCAATTTCCGTGTTTGCCTTACTTGTCATAGCTAGCTTAGTAGTTCCCGGTTTACTTGGTACAAGAAGTACAGCAAAATTCAGAGAACCCCTCCCTTTCAATGCTGGCGGCCCGACTGAATCATTGGAAGATATGGGAAACCAAAGGATTCTTGTTGGAACTTCACATGTTCCATATCAAACAAACCCAGCAACTTCTGGCCCTCATTGGGCTATTCGTCCTGACGAAAATGATTTGGCTCCTTACGGAGCTCCTGTTAAATGGGGAAAATATGATGAAAATATATCAGATGAAGCACTTTTGCATAATTTAGCTCACGGAGGAATAGGAATTCACTATAACTGCGAAACGCCCTGCTCAGATTTAATAAAAAAGCTCGACAACCTGAGAAGAAAAGATGAAGTACAGATACTTATATCTCCTTATGATGGAATGAAATCAAAGATAGCTGTAACTTCTTGGAGGCATCTGTTGCAACTAGATGACTATGATGAAGAAAAAATATTAGAATTTATTAAAGCTTATAGAGACAGAGCACCAGAAAGTTTTCTAGGAAATTATTGGGGAGATGCAATCCAATAAAATGGATAAATATTCTGTAAAAGTTTTCGTGTCATTCAAGCCAGGCATTAACGATCCTCAGGCTATCACAATTGCTGCGACGATATACAATCTAGGGTTTGAAAATATTTCTAATTTTTCTACTGGAAAACTCTTTCATTTCTCTATACAAGCTAGCTCTATCACGGAAGCAAAAAAAACAGCCTCAGAGATATGCGAAAAACTTTTAGCTAACCCAGTGATAGAGAATTATGAAGTCGAAGTTAACTGAGAGTATCTTTGGTGCTTGGAATTGACCCATCGAGGTTTTTATCTACTCGCATCGCCTTTTTAAATGTTTTAGCAAAAGCCTTGAATACGGACTCAATGACATGATGTTCGTTTTTTCCACTTAAAACTTTTATATGAATTGCCATCCTTGATTCAACAGCAAGGGTTTCAAAGAAATGCCTAGCCATATCGGTAGGAAAATCTCCTATTTGATTTGAGGGAGAAATATCAATAGAATGATAGCCTCTGCCTCCCAAATCTATCACCACCCTAGAAAGGGCTTCGTCTAATGGAACTGTAGAATCAGCCATTCTCTCAATCCCTGATCTGTCTCCTAAGGCTTTATCGATACATCCGCCAAGAACAATTGCTGTATCTTCTATCACATGATGAGATCCAGTTTCTATATCTCCAGTAACTTTTACAGATAAGTCCATTACCGCGTGCTTAGCTATTTGTTCAAGCATGTGTGTCAACATGCCAAACGGAGTGTCAATCTCGCTTGATCCGGAACCATCCAGATTTAAAGATATCACTACACTTGTTTCTTTAGTTTTTCTTTTTATTTCTGCTTTTCTCATATTTATTTTGTAATAATCTTTTCTAGTTCAATTTTGACTTTATCCATTTGACCTGTAGTTCCTATAGTAATTCTTAGACAATCTTTTATCATTTCCTCTGAAAAACACCTTACAAAGATACCTTCTCTCGCTAAATTATTAAATATAAAATCACTACTCTTTTTGGTAAATTTACACAAAGTAAAATTTCCGTGCGAGGGATAAAACTTCACTCCTTCCAATTGATCTATAAACCTTTCGAATTTACTTCTCTCTTCCAATATAATTTTAATATTATTAAGCAAAGGGTTTATATTCTCTAGTGTCATTATGGCAGCCTTTTCAGCAATTACATTGACGTTATAGGGTTGTTTCACCTTAAAGATGTTTTCAATAATTTCTTCTGAAGCGATCATGTAGCCAATTCTAAGGCCAGCAATACCAGCCCATTTACTAAAAGATCTCAAGATAATTAAGTTCTTATACTCGTTACATAGTGAGACCACGCTTGAATTACTAAATTCATAATAAGTTTCATCAACAACTACGATCAAGCCTATTTCAAGCAGTTGTTTTAACTCAACAGGATCAACAAGGTTACCAGTAGGGTTGTTAGGAGAAGCTAAGAACAAGATTTTCACATTATTTTGTGAAATCAAGCTTTTCAGTTTGCTTACATCAAAATTCCAATCAGAGTCTCTTTTTATACTTAAAACTTCCATACCCGTAGATCCTGCCAAAAAAGAATACATACCAAAAGTGGGTTCAACATCGACGATTCGATCTCCTTTGGTACAAAAAATCTTGAAAAGTAATTCAATTAATTCGTCTGCTCCTGAGCCTGCAACGATCTTTTTTTTCTCAATTCCAGTATATCCTGACAAAGCGGTTCTAAGTAAATCTTGATTCGAGTCAGGGTATATATTTACAGGTGTCTCACTGATTAAATCAGACATACCTTCAAGTGGACCAAACGGATTTTCGTTTGCATTCAATCTTATGATTTTATTGGGGTCAATACCATACTCTCTTACAAATTTTTCATTTGGGTCCACAGGGTCGTAAGGAGTTAAATTTTGTATGTGTTCATTAATTAATTCTTTCACTTACTCTCCTATTAAGTTCTCTTTCCTTTTGACAGCAGAATTCTTGTGCCCGTCCAGACCTTCGATCTCAGCTAATAAACTAACATCATCAACTAAGTTTAGCGCTTCTTCTTTAGAAAGATTTATGAATGGTTGAAATTTCAAAAAATGTCTTACATTTAAGGCCGAATTAAATCTAGCTGAACCACCCGTGGGCATCACATGGCTTGGACCTGCGATATAGTCCCCAAATACTTCCGCAGAATCTTCTCCAATAAAAAGGCCTCCAGCATTTTTTATTTCCTCAGAAATATCTCCAAGAGAGTCAGTTATAATACTAACGTGTTCAGCTGATATCAGATTAACCAGATCAACGGCATCACTAATGAAATCTAATACAAAAATCCTCCCATTATTGATGATACTTTTCTGAATAATAGTTTCACGAGATAAGCCTTTCTTCATATTATGCATCGTGTCAACGACCAAATCAGCAAACTCTTCAGAATCCGTAATTAAAATAGGAGTGGCTTCAACATCGTGTTCAGCCTGGGCTATTAAATCAGCTGCACAAAGTTCTACATTAGAATCTTTGTCCGCAACAATCAATGTCTCTGTGGGACCATATAACCCATCAATCCCTACGTCACCGAAAACAGCCCTTTTTGCTTCTGTTACATATTTATTACCTGGTCCACATATAACATCTACCTTGGGAATTGACTCAGTCCCATATGTAAAAGCTGCAATCGCTTGAGCTCCTCCAATCGAATAAATTTTATCGGCACCAGATAATTTTGCAGCTACGACAATCTCATTATTAATTTTTTTACCTGCAGGAGGTGTAGTCACGAATATTTCTGAAACTCCTGCAATATTTGCCGGAACTACAGTCATTATCGCAGTTGATACTAATGGAGCGCTACCTCCAGGGACATAACACAATACACGATCAACAGGTATGACGTTCTCACCAAGAGTTTTATTTGCATTGTGCCACGAATTTGGGAGCGATTTCTTGTGAAAATCTTTGGATCTTTCAATACTTTTCTGAATAGAGGCCAGTACACTCTTGTCGACCTCATCAAATGCATTATCAACTTCTTCTCGAGTCACTTCCATTTCTTGTCGGCTGGATTTATCTAGATCCATCATAATCGATTTTAAAGCTGAATCTCCGTAACTTCGGACTTTAGAAATTATATCACTACAGACTTTCTGAACCTCAACATCGATTATTGTTCTTGGCCTCAAATTCGTTTTAACAAATTGCCTTGATTCTTGAGTACCTTTAATTTTTTTCAAATTCTACCGCCTTAACAAAGTCATCAAATTCGGACTTCACATCTTTAGATATACTTTTAGAAGCCACTAATGCGGCTTGTGACTCAAACAATATTCCATCATCCAAGGGCCTTAAGTTGTTTTCTCGCATTGTGGTTCCAGTGACTGTGATATCAGCAATGATATCAGCATAACCAACTACAGGGGCTGCCTCTAAACCTCCAGAAGCTGTCACTAAAACGATATTTGTTACTCCAAATTCTTCTAACTTCCTCCTGACTAATCGAGGATATTTAGTGGCTAACCTTAAATTCTGAGCTTTTTCTCGAAATTCATAACTTACTTCGATTAAATCTGCAACGGTTGTGACATCTATCCAGCCATCAGGAACGGCAACAACTAATTTCGAGTCTCCGAACATTAAATTTTCTTTTAAAACGTAAGATCGCTTTGAATATTCGCAGTGCTCCAAATATCTATCGAGGCCAGTAATTCCAACGTCTCCCATGGCGTTATCTATACTTAGCGGGATATCACCTGATCTTTGGAAAATAATTTCTATCCCCACCTCTCCTTTTACGCTACCTGTAAGTTTCCTGTCACTCTCTTTTTCTACTTGCAGACCTGCATTTGCCATAAATTGCATAGATCCTTGATAAAGAGAGCCGGAGGATGGTAATAATATACGTAATTTTGAGGACTCATACATCTTAATTACTCATCAATTCAATTATTCTGGATAAATTTAAAGCAAATCCAGAGCACCCTTCGTCAAATACATATCCCAGTCTCTGAGGCAGATCATCGTATCTTCCTCCACCTCCTAATATCAAAGAATTCCTGGTCTTTAGGTCGAAAACAATTCCATTATAATATGCCAAATTTCTAGTCAAAGTGAAATCTAAATCAATGTTTTCTTCATTGATTCCTTCGGATAATAGATTTTGAATAACAATTACAAATTCTCCATAATCTTCACTAGACTTGGACAAATTTGAATTTTGATTATTTAAAAAATCTTTTAGTGAAAAGCCAAGAATATTTTGAGTAAAATTTAAACAGTCTAGTAAATCACCTTCAGACACCTGATTAGAAATCTTCGAATAATAACGATTTAATATATCTTGCTTTTCTCGTAATCCAATATCGCTTGAAATCCTGCTTGCATACTTTTTACCTAAATCGTCAAAAGTAGCGATTGCTTGTGGCTCATTTGTACCTTTTAGAAGCTTCAATAAATTAGCTTTCTTGACTAAGTAAGAAAAACCCTCATCACCTTCAAGGCTTTCGAGGTTACTCATAACAAGCTCCACGATAGAAGAATTATATCCTTCGTTAATAAGTGCGTGCCTTAATATGCCAACGTGACCTAAAGATAACGAATAATCCGATATGCCGGTTAAAGATAAGCAATTTATAGCTTGTCGTAGAACTTCAGTATCAGCGTCTGATCCCTTGTCACTTAAATATTCAGCACCAACTTGATATATTTGTATGGGGTCTGAATTTGCAACTGTGTACCTAAAAACTGGTCCTGAGTAACACGTCTTATTTAGAAATCCGAATTTTGACTTGATTTCATCAGAAAAAATTAGTCTAATAACTGAAGCTGTAAAATCAGGACGTAAACTGATTTGCTGATTTGCGAAATCCATAAAAGTATACGTCGAAGACGAGGTACTACCTAATGACTTTCTAAAGAACAAGTCTGAAGATTCTATGGCTGGAGGATCCACCAGCTGGAATTCTGAGTTTTTTAAACTATTTAAACACTTCTCTTCAAGTGACCTCAGTAAGTTAATATCTGTAGGTCCGAGATCATTAAAATTAAATAGTCTTTCAACCCTATCGTTTTTTACATTATCTTTCACTAGCCATAATCAAGGTTTAACTAAAACTCTGAATACATCTTTCATCCCTTTGTTCATCCGCTCATAACCTTCTTGAATCACATTATCCAGAGATACCACTTCTGAAATTAATGGCGTGGCGTCAATTTTACCTTCATTCAGTAAATGAACAGCTGCTTCCATATCCCCAGGAGAGGCAGCAACTGATCCTATCACTTCTCTCTCACTATTGACAATTTCATTGAAATCCATCTTCGGTTCAGCAGAATAAATTCCAACTAATATGGTACGTCCGCCTTTCCTTGTATAATTTATAGCCAACCTAGGAGTTTCAGCACCACCAGCTGTCTCAAAAACAATATCATGACCAATGCCATCGGTTATATCAAACATTGAATTTATGATATCTGAATCCGAAGTATTAAATACGAAATTTGCACCTAATAATTTTGCCAAATCTAGACTTTCTTTTCTAATGTCCAAAGCTGTTACTTTAGCACCTGCAGCCTTCAAAACTTGAACAGTTAAAAGTCCTACAGTTCCGCACCCTAACACTGCGACGTTATCACCAGGCTTTACTCCAGATTTTCTAACAGCATGACACGCTACCATTGTTGGTTCCATGAGGGCTGCGTTTTCTGTGGGCACGTTGTCAGAAATCCTAATAAGGTGACTTGCAGGCCATCTCATAAATTCAGCCAAACCTCCATCATCCATAAAACCTGCCACACACATCCCAGAGCATCCTCCACCTTGTCCATTCAAACACCAAAAACACCGATTGCAGTGAATGACATTATTTACTACTACCCTATCTCCTATATTTAAATCTTTTACACCTTTCCCTAATTCGAGAACTTCACCAGTAATTTCATGCCCTGCCACTAAAGGGATCATTTTCCCACTATAAGGATTTGTCTCTCCGCTTTGCATCCATAAAGGGCCGAACTGCCATTCTTCAATATCAGTTGCACATATGCCTGTATAATTTATTTTTATGACAGCATCGTTGTCATCCTTCAATTTTGGATCTGGCCAGTTTTTTTCAAGCCTAATGTCTTTGTTGCCATAATAAACCAGTGCTTTCATCTATCCTCCTTCAGTTTTTAATGATAGTTCCATCTTGATTTATTTTTTTTATACCTGTACCACTTTCAAAAGCGATAGCCTTTATTGTGGTTTCTATGGACTGCCCACTATCAAGGGTCAAAGCCGTTCTCTCTGAAGATCCAGGAAAAGCAGCTCCATCAGGCAAACTTGTACATAATTCAAGCCCAACATTATAGTGTCTGCCATACCAAGGATACCCTTCACCACCTCCGAATACTTGCCAGTTCCATATGTATCTGAAAGTTTCTTTTGAAAAAAGTATTCCAATTCCGACTTCTTTCTTCTGGTTGGTGATGGCATACCAGCCTTCAGATAAATCATGATACATGGCCAGATCTTCCAGTTTAGAAGACCTCGGTGGGATTTTTCGCATATCTATTTTCCCAGATGGCCCTTCGGTAAAAGGCCATCTACCTTGGCCATTCTTCTTCAATCTGTTTGCAGCAGTATCCTCACCCCAATTAAAAATTTTAGAATTCGGAAGATCAAGGCGACAGTCTTCACTTAAAAATGGGTCTCCAAAAACAATATGCTCTAACCAGACACAGTCAGACTGACCTTCAGATTCGTTGGTTAACTTATAGTCAATCTGAAGAGCAGAATCATTGGATCTAACAGTCAGTGTCTTTTCCATTAAATAAGGGGTGCGGTAAGTTCTAACCCAAAACTTTATTGAACATTCCAAAGGGTCATCTTTAATAATTTGAGAATCCCAAGGCATATGACTCATTTCGGAATGTTGACCCATTGGCGCTCCTTGATAGTCTTGCCCGGAGTTGCCAGCTGTTGGCGCACAGCTCTGCCACCCTCCTTCATAAGTGTCCATCCAAGAAGAGTCTCCCGTAGTAGCTAAAAATTTTCTTGTGTCTCGCACACCCCAAACTGTCCTCCACATGTAATCAGTATCGGATGGCTTATGTACGAAAGAATAAATGTCTGCTCCTTTATCGACCAAAACAACCACTCTAATTTTTTCATTCTCAATTATTGCGACTTTGTTCCCTCTGAAAGACCAATCGTCGGTAACCCTACATCCAAAATTTCTCTCATTCTGATAGTGCATTTATACCTCTCATTAGTATGTAAATTCAATTGCTAATTCTTGACAAATATCCCTGAACCAATCGACAACTTCAGGGTGATAAGGGATACCTTCTTCTATGCGATGAGTCTCTTCTTCATGTTCTGGTAGTCCTGCATAAACAACTCTCTCGTGCCCAGGAGCAGGTTTACTCTCTTTAAGTCTTGTCAGATACTCATCTAGATCCTTAGTGAACTCCTCAAGACTTCCGAATGCTTCAATGTTATAGGCAGTAAAGTGGTGTGCTGTCATGTCTCTTCTAAATGGACCCAATCCATTATTTCCAAGTCCCCCGCACAATATTTCTGCTATTACTGAGAAACTATATCCTTTGTGTGAACCTAGTTCTCTCGTGCCTCCAAAAGGTAAAACCATTGGCTTGTCCTTTGGATTATCATATTCGGGAATATTCACTTCTTCCATAATAGGAACGCCGTCTTTGTCTGAAATCCAACCAGGAAGGACTTTTACGCCAAGCCTTCTGGCTAATTCAATTTTATTTCCTGCAACAGAACTTGTTGAAGCATCAAATATAAAAGGTGGGTTGACTTTGGTCGGAGCACCTACTGCTATCGGATTGAGACCAAGTAATTTTTCGCTACTGAAAGTTGGTGCCATCCCCACACCTCCGCCTGTTGTAGCTAATCCGATCATATTAGATTTTACTGCTTGGTCAGCGTAGTATGCCGCTGCTCCAAAATGCCCACTGTTCATCACTGTCACTGAACCAATCCCAAACTCTTTGGCTCTTTTTATGGCTTCTCTCATTCCATGGGGCCCAACTACAGATCCAAGTCCTCCGTCTCCGTCTATTGTACAAACTGCCCCAAACTCCTTTTTTATTTTCCACTTGGGATTGTTGTTCAGATTTCCCTTATTGAAGTTATCCACGTAACTACGGAGCATATTACTTACTCCATGACTATCTATGCCTCTAGAATCAGCATAAATTAATACTTCGGCGGCTTGCAAAGAATCTTGATCAGGTAATCCTATTTTCGAAAAAATGCTAGTGACCGTCTTTAAAATCTCCTGAGGTTTAATAAATATTGCTTTATCTTTAGGTACGTGAAATCTTTCCAGCATAGTCTATCTCTCTTTCTGCATTCTATTACACATGAGGTTTAATGAAAGTTTTAATATTGTTCGTCTTTATGGAATTTTCAAAACCTTCAACTATATTATTCAACGGGAAAGCCTTTTCGCCAAATTCTTTAAAATCTAACTTAGATAAATAGCGTATCGCTTCCGAAAAACAGTCTCCCTTCCCAAACGCGCCAGTAAGAGTGACCTCTTTAAAATGGAAATCAAAAGAGTCAAAAGGAAAAATGCCATTCTTAGGATTTACTCCGGCCATCTGAATAGTTCCTCGTGGCTTTACGATTGAAAACAAATCATTTAAAAGCTTCAAACTTCCTACAGCTTCTATGGCTATATCGCAACCATATTCACCTATATTGTCAACAACGACCTGATTTAATTCCTCATTATTCGGATCTACTGTAATGTCAATGCCCATATTCTGCGCTAATTCTCTACGATCAGCTTTCGGGTCAGACATAATCACGCAATTTGATCCAAGTTTTTTTGCTAAAGCGCCTGTGAGCAGTCCAATTATACCTATTCCTGTTATCACAACATTCATCCCGGATTGAAAATTGGCTAGCCTAAGCCCTGAAAGACAACATGATGCTGGTTCAGACAATGATCCAATAAGGCTACTCATTCCTAAAGGAAGTTCATGTATTACACTCAAAGGCAACACCAAATATTCTGCAAAACCTCCGAAATGTTTTCGATTCGGGCAAGTGATCCCTGGGTTTTTTTCACAAAATTCACATTTCTCTCCACAAGGAGAAAGAAAGGGCTCACAAGAAACCAATTTACCCAACAGGTTATCGTACCTTGAGCTACTCACTTTAATCACTTCGCCAGAGAACTCATGTCCAAGGACTCTTGGAGGTGGAGGCCCGGGAAATAAACCCTGTACCAAGTGGGTATCTGATCCACAAATTCCGGAATAGAGTATTTTGACTAGAGCTTCATTCTTACCAAGGGTTGGAATCTTCTGCTCTTCAATAGAGAAATTCAAGTCTCCGTTCCAAATAGCTTTTTTTGTTACATCCACCAAAATTTCAATCTAACTCACAGTTACTTTTATGCGATAATACTCATAATGTAATTAGATTATGGATAAATATCAAAATTCAAAGACACCTCTTCAAGTTTGGACACCTCGACAATGGAACTTATTAGAGCAAAAAGTGCTGAGTAAAATAAATAGTTCAAGGTCTGAAGAAAAGAAAAAAGAATTGGCAATCAAATATGCTAGAAGAGTGCTAAGGTCTCATAGCACAAGTTTTTTCATAGTCACAAGATTCTTACCAAAAGAAAAGAGAGATCAAGTTGAATTAGTCTACGGATCTGTGCGCTATCCTGATGAAATCGTAGACTCTTTTAAGATAAATGCCACAGAAAAAAAATCTTTACTAAAAGAATGGAGAAGAAGCTACCATTTATCTCTAAAAACAGATTCATTTTCCGATTCTATTAATAATGGGGTCCCGATTCTCCTGGCAGGATTTTCAGAAGTGGTCAAAAGCCACAACATACCAAGTCTCTATTATGACTCCTTTCTGGAAGCGATGGAGCTTGATGTAGAACCCAGAAATTTCAAGGACTTGGAAGACGTAATTGAAAACTATATTTTTGGAAGTGCTATTGTAGTTGGGTACTTCTTAGCTTATATATACGGTCATACCTCAGATTCTGATTTCGAAACTACGCTTAGATCTTCTAGGAATCTTGGAATCGCCCTTCAGTTAACAAACTTCGTTAGGGATATCCACGAAGATGCAAAAAGAGGAAGGATATACGTACCAACTAGTCTTCTGAAAAAATTTAATATAGAAGTTCCAGATTTTTTTAAAAGACTGGATGACCCTAAAATGCTCTTGGCTAGAAATGACTTGGCTAAAATAGCGGAAGGCTATTATAAGGAATCCAGAAAGGAACTAAATAGCTTCTCGCCTGACAGCAGAATAGCTATTAAATGTTGCACAGATTTATATAGAAAGCTCAATAGCAGAATTATGATGTGCAGCAAAAGCCTTGTTCAACAAGAGAGCCTATCATGGTCTGAGAAATTAGGATCACTTCCTATGAGCAAATACTGGAAATTGCCTGTAGCCTACTTAAAACTATGACTTTCCAAATCAAAATTAGTATCTGAAAGGTATAGAAAATGATTTTTCATAAACAAGTTGGCACTGGAACCAAGATAATTGTAGGAATTCATGGGTGGGGAGGTAGCGTAGGAACTTTCTTGCCTCTTGAAGATAAAGTACCTAAGTCTCACATGATGATAAATTTCGATTTGCCAGGTTACGGAAAATCAACTAAACCAAATAATTGGAAACTTGAGTACATAATAGATGACTTAGCCAACGAGCTAGAAAATTTGGGTCATACTACTGTTGACATTTTAGGTAATTGTAGCGGTGCTTTAATGGCTATACTACTTTCAAAATCTCCTAAACTGAACGTCAACAATTTATACTTGATAGATCCCTTTGCAGAATCACCTTGGTACTTCAGGATTTTTACGAATCGATTGATAGGTTCATACGCTTATTCTATAACATTTCAAAATCCTTTAGGCAGAATAATCACGAATCTTTCTCTTATAAAAAACCGCCAAGAAGATACTGACATGACTTCTTCTTTTCGAGACATAGATAAAGAAACATCAATAAGTTATCTTAGAATGCTTATCTCTTTGGAAGGAAGTAGTGTAATGGAAAATATAAATTGCAAGCCAACAATAATCAATGGTAAAAATACATTTAAGACCGCAAAACAAAGTGTCAAATACTATCAGTCAATTTGGCCAAATTTAAATCAAATAACACTTCCTGACGTTGGACACTTGCCCTTGGAAGAAAATCCTCAGGAAATTAGCAGAATAATCTTTAGTTCTTGATGATGCTATTTTATTACAAATACATAAAATTGTGTTTCAAATTTTATACCCTCTTCTGAATTCCTCATCAGCAGGAATAACATTATTATCTTCTTCATTTCGATTAAAATCATCTTCCATCATCTTACCTATGTCCCATATTGGATTAAAACCAAAATCTTTTTTAGATGAAGCTAAGTCAAACTCATAAAATGTAGGATTTATTGGTAGATTATGACTACAGAAATCTAATCCTGTAATTTCAGACAGTTTCGGTATAGCATCTTCCCATAAAAAAGGTTCCTTTCCGGCTATCTGATATGTATTGCCAAAAGTCGAATCATTTCCAGCAATATTTTCATATGCATGTACTATGTCTCTAATATCAATTACGTGTTTCTTCCAGGATCTACCGTTAATATCTCTAGGTATAATCAATTCCTTTCCAGCACTTTTATAGTCTTTAAGTGATTTAAGTGCAACAGATGATTCTTTACTCGAACTTGATTGCAAACGTTCAATAAAATGCCCAGTATAAAATTGATTCCATCCACAAACCTCTCCTCTTCCCAGTACTGCTGAAAATCTTAATATTGTTACTGGTAACTTTTCATTAAAATAAAATCGTCTGGATAAATTTTCTGCAAGAATTTTAGAGTATCCATACCACTCAGTTACATCTTGAGATAATGAAAATTCAGCAATTGGCTCTTCTATGCCGCCTTCAGGATATTTTGATATGGTTCCATCAGTACTTGTAACAATCAAATGAGAAACAGCTTCACTCACTCTGCAAGCTTCAAGTACATTAAATGTCCCTTTAACATTTGTATCAAAATACTGACTAGCAGAAAAAGGACCACCTGCCTGAAAAGCTGCTCCAAGATGAAAAATGTAATCTTTGCCCTTTACTCCCTCTATAACTGAATCCAAATTTGCTAGATCCCCTTCTATAATTTCACAGCCTAGCATTTCCATTTTTTTTATTTGAGGATCCCCTGGCCATACAAAACCAGTTACCTCGTAACCTGAATCAATGAAAGACTGCGCTACATTTGCACCTATGCGTCCTGTGACTCCCGTTATAAGAATTTTCACATTTACCTCTTTTCAAATTCTAGTAAAAACCTATACTTATGAATATATAGTAGTATTTGCGAGATATTTTGAAAATAAGCAAAATAATGACATCTAAGGTTGGGACCACTTCTTCTTCCGCTACAGTTACATCCTGTGCTGCAAAGATGAGAGAGTTGAATATAGGTTCCTTAGTTGTCATGAATTCTGGGAAAGTCGAAGGGATAGTTACAACTTGGGACATAACTTCTAAATGTATTGCTATTGCTAAGGATCCGCATGAATCACCGGTTTTTGAAATTATGACATCTCCGGTTCATACTGCAGATTTTGATACTGATGTGATTGAAGCAGCTAGAGTTATGGCAGACAGAAAAATAAGTAGACTTCCAGTCCTCAAAGAAAATGAATTAGTAGGAATTGTTACATTTTCTGATATATCACGGACCCTAGATCAATTTACAAAGAATGTTCTTGGGAGCTGGAAAGTATAGTTGTATGGAAAACAATAGCCCAAATATCATAATTATATTGGCTGATGATCTTGGCTATTCAGATCTAGGATGTTATGGGTCAGAGATTAAGACGCCTAATATAGACAAATTAGCAAACAAAGGAATTAAATTTTCTCAATTTTATAATCAAGCTAGATGCAGTCCTTCAAGAGCATCACTGATGACTGGATTGACTGGTCACCAGGCTGGTGTGGGGCAATTATCAGGAGATTTAGGTGCGCCCGGATACAGGGGTTTTATAAATAATAACTGCGTCACAATTGCGGAAGTTGTAAAGCAAGAAGGTTATGATACATATCTTTCAGGCAAATGGCATTTAGGTGGAAGTTGGGATCCTAGAGAAAAGGACAAGTGGCAAGCTGGCACTGATAACCACCCTTTGCCTACACAAAGAGGCTTTGATGACTTCTACGGAATTATGGATGCAGCATCCAGTTTTTTTAGGCCAGAAAGTCTTATGGACGGCAACAAATTCATAGATGTAGATGATCCGGATTATTATTTTACTGATGCTATGTCAGATAGAGCATGTGAAATGATAGAAGGCTCTATGTCTAAAAATAATCCTTTCTTTCTTTATCTTTCATACACTGCTCCTCACTGGCCATTGCATGCGAAACCAGATGATATTGCCAAATATGAAGGCAAATATCTTAAAGGATGGGACTATTTCCGTACTGCAAGACATGAAGAAATGAAAGGATTGGGTATATTAGATAGTAAATGGGATATTTCTCCGCGAGATTCAGATGTTGGCAATTGGGAGGATGCAAAATATAAGGAGTGGGAAGATTCCAAAATGGCAGCATATGCCGCGATGATTGACAGCATGGATCAAGGAATTGGAAGAGTAATTAAAACTCTTGGTAACAACAATCAGTTTGATAACACTTTAATCTTTTTTATGTCTGACAATGGAGGTTGTGCTGAATTGATGAGAGAAGATGGTGACTGGAGCAACACATCACAATGGGAAACTAACACCATTAACGGCGAACCAGTAAAGGTTGGCAACATTCCAAATTTACGACCAGGGCCAGGAACTACATTTCAAAGTTACGAAACTCCTTGGACAAATGTTAGTAATAGCCCATTTAGATTATTTAAAAGATGGATACACGAAGGAGGGATAAGTGCACCACTAATCGTCCATTGGCCAGCCACAATTAAAGAATCAAGAATAGAATCAGAGCCTGTTCATATAATGGATATTCCAGCAACCTCAATTGATGCAGCTGGAGCTAGATACCCAAGTGAATACAATGGAAATAGCATTATACCAATTGAAGGAGAAAGCTTTATGACTTTGCTACAAAGTAAGTGGTCAAGGCAGAAACCAATGTACTGGGAGCACGAAGGGAACCAAGGAATTAGAAAAGGAGAATGGAAGCTTGTAAGAGAATTTGGTAAAGACTGGGAGTTATTCAATATGAATGAAGACCGAACAGAATTAAATGATCTCGCTCTATACGAAAAAGAAAGAGTAAAAGAAATGAGCAAGGAATGGGAAGATTGGGCTAAAGTTAGCAATGTTCTTCCTTGGCCAGTAGATCCTAACGTTATGGCAAAAAGATTAGAGGGAGATCATTCTCATATCCATCAGCATAGAGGCCCTACAGCAGGTCAAATTGCCTCAGGCAAAGGTAAATTTCTTTGATATGCCGTACTTAGAAGTTCTGTGGTTTCCAGGAAGATCTGATGATCAAAAAAAACAATTAGTAAAAGAAATTACAAATTCTTTTGTTAAGATAACTGCGTGTAAGCCTTGCGCAGTTCAAATAGTTTTCAAAGAAATTACTGAAGAAAACAGTGCTGCTTCTGGAAGTCTACTTAAATGAATGTAAAAATATTAGTTTTATACAACAATAGTTGCCCCTCTTTTGAGGAAGCTATGGTTAGGATCAAGGAGGTAATTCAAGAAAATAATTTCTCAACCGAATTGACTACAAAACTATTAACAAGTGATGAAGAAGCTGAAAAATGGAAATTCATTGGTTCTCCTACAATCCTAATTAATGACAAAGATATAGACCCAGTGGACTCAAATGTATTTAGGTTAGATAATTGCAGAGTGTATATTAAAGAAGATGGAAATATATCACCAATTCCATCCAAAGCAATTATAAAAAATGCGCTTTTAAATAACTAGCATATTAGGAGAAAATTTATGCCAAATATTAAAATCAACGAACCATACTTGAATTTCCTTCTTCCAAGCACAGAAGGAAAAGACTATAGCCTTGATATGCCTTCCTTAGGAGAAATTAAAGTAGTCATTTTTAGTTGCAATCACTGCCCTTACGCCCAAGCTTGGGAAGATAGAATTATCGCCATACAGAATTCTTATAAAGATAAAGGCGTAAGCGTGATCATGATTAGTTCAAACGATCCTGTTCAGTTTCCTGAAGATAACTTTGAGAAAATGAAAGAAAGGCATTCAGATAAAAATTTTAATTTCCCTTATCTTTTTGATGAAAGCCAAGAGGTCGCAAAAAATTACGGAGCGGAAAGAACTCCAGAAGTTTTTATCTTCAATAATATTGGACTATTGCAGTATACAGGAGCAATTGATGACAATTATGAAGATGAATCATCTGTGAAATCAACATATCTAAAGGATGCGCTGAATAGTATTTTAGCTGATGAAAAACCAGTTATAGAAAATACTGACCCTGTGGGTTGTACAATCAAGTGGAAATAATTTAACTTTTTCGAATAATTTATGTCCCTTAAAACAAAGATAGTTTTTTTGTTCTATTTAATTGCTAATGGGTTTGGCTTTTCTGTTTTTGTAGCCCGAGGGACAATAGTAAGTTGGTATGTTTTAGATAAAACAAATTCTACTTTTTTAGTCGGATTAATGACTTCCATTCCTACAATGACTTTGCCATTACTCAGTCCACTTGGAGGAAAGCTAGCCGATTCTGTTTCTCGTAAATCAATATTCCTCGCAGCAAGGATAGCAATTTTTGTAATCATGATTGCTATGGCTCTAGTAATAAATCTAGACTTTTTTGCTCTCACTTTGCTGGTTATAACGTCAATAATTTTTGGATTAACAGCTAGTATAGAAGGTGCATCTACACAGAATTTACTCATTGATATTTTAGGAATAGAAAATATAGCCAAAGGTAACGGTTACAAAGAACTTTTTAATAGCGGATTAAATGCATTGCTACCTTTAATTATAGGTGTTCTACTCACAATAATTTCCTCTTCTCTAGTTTTCTGGACTCTTCCCGTTGTAGGATTATTAGGAGTATTTTTTGCTTACCTGCTCTTTGCAAATTTCAAACCTGAACATGATGATAAAAAAATTACTCAAAGCTTTTCAGAAGTTTCTGTAAAAGACGCTCTACTCTATGCTAAAAATAACGAAAATATTAGAATCTTACTCCTACTTGGCTTCGGAATGATGCTTTTCTGGTCTTTCCCTCAACCTCTGCTCCCATTGTATTCAAAAGAAGTATTAAATATTGGAGGAAGCGGATATGCAATCTTATCAGGTTTATACTTTGCTGGATCAATGATTGGCTCTTTATTCATAACTCTTTCAATAATAAAAATACATAAATCAAAAATTCTAATACTTAGTGCCTTTAGTTACTGTATATTTATGTTATTGCTTTTTACTTCATCCTTACCAATGATAGCGGGAATACTAATATTAGCTTCAGGTGTATCACACTCTATTTGGTGGATTTCTATGCTTGTTTTTCTTCAAACTATTACTAAAGAATCATACAAAGGTAGGATTATTGGATTTTATTTTGCACTTTTAGTATCAATTGCACTAGGGTCAATTATAGGTGGGTTCATATCTGAATACATTGGAATGATCTGGACTGTTTCTATTGCAATGGCAGCATTGGCACTAATTCACTCTCTAGCATTTTTTTCGTCAAAGAAATTTAGAAAATTAAATTTACTTAACAAAAATTCTTTTTAGTATTGTAATTCACCCTTAATTTCTGCAATATATCAATCATGAATCCACTTCTGCAAAGAAATTTTATATTTTTAACCCTTGCAAATTGCTTAGCATTTTGTGGTTGGGTTTTTAGAAATTACATTATTAACTGGTATGTATTGGAGAAAACAAATTCTACATTTATGGTAGGTTTAATTGCAGCAATACCAACTTTAATAGTGCCATTTGTGTCCCCATTTGGAGGCCAATTAGCTGACAAGTTTTCTAGAAAAACAGTTTTTTTTATTTCAAGAGCTGCAAGTCTAGGTTTCTTCTTCTTCCTTGCTTTCTTTGTTCAAATAGACTTCTATCCTCTTTTATGCATCGCATTATGTTTTGTCGGCATCGGTTTTACTGCAGGATTCGAGATAGCAGCATCAAGAAATCTGATACTGGATGTTGTAGGATTTAAATATTTAACTTGGGGAAATTCAATAACCGAATTCGTAAACGCCTTCTTAAGTACGGCAGGCCCGCTGTTTATGGCTTTATTCTTTACTTCAGCGTCTAACACTGGAATATTTTTCTCAATGCCTATTGTTCAAACATTAAGTGTAATAGCTGCATTTCTTCTATTTATGTCTTTCAAAGAAACTAAAGATGAAAAGTCTGAAGAAATTGACGATGGATTAAAAAAAGACAAATCAATTCTTGACGGAGTCTTATATGCATTTAGATCAACAAATATAAGAATTTTACTGATATTGTCTTCTACTCTGTTGTTTTGGGGATTGTCTCAGCCACTGATACCAAAAATTGCACGGGACGCATTAAATTCTGGATCTACAGGATATGCCATTTTACTTTCCAGTGATGCAGTAGGTTGTATGATTGGAGCCATAGCATTACCACTTTTTCCCAGAATATTTAGAAACTCAAAAGCAATTGTTTTTTGTATAACGGCTTATTCGTTGTTATTTATAATTTTTGCGCTATCTAAATCTATTTTATTGTCAGTAATTCTATTAGCATTAGGCGGTTTTTTTCATCTAATTTGGTTTACAGTAATAATAATTCTGATTCAAACCATTTCAGATACTGATCATAAAGGTAGAGTCGTAGGGTTATTTTTCACAGTCATACAAGCATATGGATTAGGATTCTTACTTGGAGGTCTTTTAGGAGAATTAATTGGAATAACCTCAACAATCATTATCGCTTCGCTGCTATCAATAGCCATTCATCTAGTAGCATTTGGCAGTTCTAGAGAATTCAGACTTTTAAAATCTTAATCTAAGTGTAATCTTTACTGGTCCAACTCTTATATCTTGATTTATCTTTGACCGAAAAGAATTTTTGAGTTTGTGATTCGTCTTTTCTTACTTCCTCGCAGGTGTCGATGATTTGGTCTAGAATATCTGAAGTTACCCTAGTGATTCCGTCGCCATCTGCAACCAATATATCCCCTTCATTTATTTTTAATCCTGACACTTCAACCTGTTCTCCTAGTCCAACCGCATTAAACGGTCCGTGTCCCGGAACTCTTCCTTCGGCCCACACGCTTAAACCAGATCTTTGAATGCCTGGCACGTCCCGAATGACTCCTGAAACAATTACGCCAACAGTGCCCAAGCAAGAATGCATAAATGCCATATTATCGCCAAATAGCGCTGCTCTATTTTTAGGTTTATCTACATCTTCAAATACAGAAATCGTTGGCAGTTCAAAACTGGAAAGCTTCTCATAATAATCTTTCCAAGGCACTGAGAGTTCTCCTGCTTCCTCTGGATCATGCAGTGCTGTTGCTTTTACTGTTGTTGCTACCCCTACAACAGTGGCATTTATGTCACCTGTGTACCTTCTTATTGAAGATCCAGAATAATCTTCGTTTTCGTGAACATATCCCCTTATTCTAATTGCAGCGTTTTGGACGGTTGCAGAATCAAAAGCGGTAAGGTCATTTAATATTAAATTGTTAATGGAACTCATTTCCTCTTTACCTCTCTATAAACTAAAATGCTAAGAAATTATCGTATAATAAAAAAACATTTATTGACACAACTCAATATGAATAAAATAAAATTTGGACTGATCAGTGTTTCAGATAGGGCATCTGAAAATATTTACGCTGATGAAGGAATTCCAACCTTAGAAAAGCTTCTAACTAATCGATCAAGCAGTTCGATCAATTTAGAAATTATTGGAACTGAACTGATTCCAGATAATATTGATCTCATAAAAGAGAAAATAACCTTTCTCATTGATAAAAAAGATGCCGACGTTGTTATCACAACAGGAGGCACAGGTCCATCACCTAAAGATTTAACTCCAGACGCTACTCTCCAGATAATAGACAAAGAATTACCTGGTTTTGGAGAATATCTAAGGAGAGAGTCTATAAAATATTCTAAAAACGCAATTCTGAGCAGGCAAACAGCGGGAACAAAAGGCAGGGCGTTAATACTCAATCTTCCAGGTAGCCCAAATAGTATTTTGCAACTGCTCCCTTCAGTAATGGATCAAATTATTCACTGCGTAGAGGAAATCAAAAAATAGTCTTAATTAGTCAAAGAATTCTTCTTCTCGCTCCCAAACTTGCGTAGAATCAGAATCTTGCCTTTCAAAGCCCTGCTCAAGATCCTCAAAATTATTGAATTCGTCTTCTTCGCCAGACTCAACTATTCTTGCCCAAGTCTTTGCAATAAAAATTCCATCATTGGTGAAACTTACGTATGCGATTGGACCACGTGAACTAGACCTTTTGCGCACTACATATCCTCTGTCTTCTAAAATGCGCAATGATCTTGAATATCTCTTACGATCTTTACTATCATTTAAATTAAAATTTTCTTTCGGAGTCCAAGGAATAAGAAATTCAGTTTCACTTAAAAATCTCTCATTTCCTCCAGAAAATAACTTCTCTTTAGAAATCAATGCAAGGTTCTTCCACATCCACGTCAGAATGGCTCTTTGTGTGTTGGTAATTTTACCTCTGTAATTTTTCAAATTCCTATCAAAATGTCACAAAATGATGAACTTATAGTGTAATCTAAAAAAGATAAATTATTAAGGACACTGAATGGATTTTAATCGGGAGTAGTAATGAAATTTACAGAAAAAGTAACTTTGGTAACTGGCGGAGCCCAAGGGATTGGAGGGGGAATATCAAGAAAATTTGCTCAGCAGGGCTCAAAAATAGTCATAGCTGATATCGATGAAAAATCAGCTTTAATAAATAAAGAAAATATTTTAAGTAATGGTGGAGAATGTGAATTTGTTCTTACTGATATTTCAGTATCTAAAGATATTCAAAATATGATCGATTTCACACTGAATAAATATGGCAGATTAGATAATTTAATTCAAAATGCCTTCTCCACTGGCCTTGTCTTCGGTGAAGATAATATGTCTGGATCCGCAATGGAAGTATCTGAAGAAGGATGGGATAAAGGTATATCCATGCTCCAGAAAGCTTTGTTTCTGGGAGCTAAATATGCTGGAGAGCATTTAATTAATTCTAAGGGTAATATTATTAACATATCTTCAGTTCATGGTCTCTTAATGTCTAGAGGATCGCTTGTTTATGAAGCTGGAAAATCTGCAGTAATCGGAATGACTAAACAGATGGCTTGTGACTTTGGTCCTGAAGGGGTCAGAGTTAACGCAATATGCCCTGGTCATATTGTGACTGAACAAATGAAAATAAGGTGGAATGAAAACCCTGGAGGTCTTAAATTCTTTGAGGAACAATACCCTGTTCGTAGGACTGGAGTTCCAGAAGACATAGCAAATGGAGTGTCGTTTCTTTGTTCTGAAGAAGCTTCCTTTATAACGGGACATTCATTGGTAATAGATGGTGGACTTAGCATACAGTTACAAGAAGATTTTGGTGTTGATCAAGCTAAATATGCAAAATCAAATGACTTTGAGTTTCCTTACTAATAAATTGGAGATCATTCTAGGCTAATAACACAATACCTAACCCTGCTAAAATACCAGATAAAACCTTAATAAAGATATTAGGTAAATCTATTGATTCGGAACTTTTTTTAATGATTAAAGCAAGTAACGTACTTAGAAAAACTGTGAATATAGGCCTAACACCATTAAATGCATTAACTACAGAAACGTCTAACTTAGTGAGTGCGACAACAATCATAAACATACTTAAGAGCGGGAATAATGTTTCTGCAACAAATAGAATTAACCCTCTCTTCTTATGCTTGAAGAATCTTGTTAACTCATTTAGATATGCTTTCCTAAAAAATGGCAACCCGGCTCCAAAAAATAATCCCATTGCTCGCACGCTCAGTATTTGAGTATATGAAAAACTTAATCGATCAACACTGTATTTTAGGAGAACATTTCCAATTGAGATAAATACAGCCCCAAGTAACAAGCTGAGGATAGCACTAGAATTTATCATTGATAAATTCTTAGTCCACCTAATCGACGCAAAAAGTGAAGAACCAAATATTAACGATATGCCTAAATATTGAAAAAATGTAAGGGATTCCTCCAATAAAAACAAAGCAAATATAGGGACAATAATTGTATGAATCAAGTAAACCGGCTCTACTCTTGAGATTTCTTCTAGTTCCATTCCTTTGACCAAAAAGATAAGGCTTATTCCGTAACATACACCAGACATTAATAAGAAAAATATTTCGTGGGAAATTAGATTTATGTCGATACTAAAAGGGTCTAATAAAAACATAACTATGCAAATTATAATTTGCATTCCTCCACTATAAAGGCAGAAGGATTTGAAGTTCAATTTGTCTTCACCTTCGAGTACAAAAAATTTATCAACGACATTAACTATAGCCATTAAAAGAGCTGAAAATAGAGGCAGTAATATCCAAATTTCCATTAGGTCCTTTTCTGAAGAATGAGCAAGTTATTATGACATATGAAATTCAATCCCAATTATCTTTCCACTTATCAAAGCAAAAATTTACTTCATTGGAGTTTCTAGTTCGGGGTGCACCATGACGTTCAGATAAATTAGGATTTAAATTTTGAGGATTACCAGCTTTACCTAAGGCTAAGATAAATACTACATGCTTGTCTGCAGGGATCTCTACTGCAGTCTTTACTTGATTCTCTCTCCAACCTCCCATGGGATGACTTATTAACCCTAGTTTTTCAGCCTGCAACATCATGTTTTGACCACAAAAACCGATATCAAGAAACCTTTTATGTAATCCTTTTGAATCATTATTTATTGCAAAAACAACTAATGCTGAAGCATCTATTGCCCACTCTTGATTTCCTTCATTAAGTGATTTTACAAGTTGATCAAAAGTTGAGCCTTCCTTCCTCACAATTACAATCCTCCAAGGCTGGCCATTTCTTGAAGAAGGTGCCCATTTTGACGCTTCGATAAGAATGTCGATTTCGTCTGAAGTCAAAGTTTCCCCCGAAAAGCAAACATGGCTTCTTCTTTTTAAAATCTCAGGAATTACACTCTTTTTATCCATAATAACACTGCTCGCTACTTGGTAGTTTTAGCGATTTCATCTATTACTTTATTCAAATATTCAGGTTCAGAAACTTTGATTTTTGCCATCAAGTCAAATATAAATGCGGCTTCCTTATGAAAATTACCTTCTAATTCTGCACTTTTATAAGTGTCTGATATCTCGAACATCTCTCCTACCCATCTATATGCTTTATGAACAGCAGATGGGATACCCTTATTCATCGATTTATGCAAATGTGACTGAGAATCTTCAAATTCTTCTAATAATGAGTCATAAACTCCTAACTTGTTTGCTGTCACTAAGGCTCCTGTCATTAGAGCAATGAGCCCTTTAGTAACCGATGCGTAACACATCTTTAAAGCCGAAGCTTGACCTACGCTCCCACCCATCACTCTTACATCCATTCCACATCCATCCAATACCTTAAGTTCTGCAGAAAATGCACCTGAGAGATAAACTCTCGGGTTCACCTTCCCATCCGGGGGTCCTCCAATAATACCTCCATCTATATATTTAATGCCCTCTTCTTCTAATTTTTTACCGTTTGTTCTTGATGTTTGCGGCGATATTGCATTCAAATCACAGAAAATCGCTTTAAACTTTTTTTTTCGATAGGTTGCAATTATGTCGTCAACGATTTGTTGAGATTTATCTGGAGGAATTATTGAAAAAATGAAATCTGATGCATCACAAAGTTCGCTAAGATTTTCACTTTCTTCAATACCTGCAGTAATGCTTCGCTGCACACTTTGATAAGATCTAGAAGTTGCCACAGAAATGACCCTTACCCCAGATCTGACCAAGTACCCACCTATCCCACAGCCCATCTCCCCGAGACCAATTAGCCCCACTGTAGTATCTTTCAATTTAACTCCTCCTGCGTATTTAGAGACTAAAAGGCAATCGAGATTAAATACTCATGTATTAGATTGCCTTTATCCAGTCTTCTGATGGTAGTCTAATTTATGAAGAAGGTGGAGTGTATTTAGACGAAGCAACACCAGCCTTCTTAGCAATAGCATTGAGATCTATTACCTCGAAAGCATCGATCGTCCCTACGCTCTGTGCTTCAACAGCCATCTTAATCGCTGCTATATCTTCAAAACTGCCTGCTTCTACTTCAATAATAAAATCTATGGAACCCCTCAAAAATTCCATTCTGAGCATTTTGCAGCCCATTGCTTCCATCAATTCTTGAACTGCTGCCCTTCGATCTTGATCGGGATTATCTATAAATGCTTGAAAACTTTCTTCCGAGTAATTTCCTAGCCCAAAAAATCTAGCCATAGCGACTCCTTAATTTACCTATTTAGTAAAACTTTATTGTATTCAAGCTCAATAAGAAAGTATGTAACAGTTAGTTGTATATTAATAAAAGGACAAAAAAGGGAATTAAAAGTATTAATATTTGTATCAATCTCTTTAGCAAAATATTCAATATATAAATAGTAATAGTAAAAATCCGATAACGCCGATTCCATATACCACGAAAAGACCGTCCTTAATCATCTTCAGATGATTACTTATTCTAGTTGCAATCAAAAGTGGAATATGAACCAACAACAATATTATAGTAAGATCCCAGCGTTCTGGCTCTGCATGATCATATACATAAGAAATCACATCAACACCATCAAATTTCATTTCTTATTTCCTAGCACAAAATTTTTAGTGATCGTGTCCATGATGGGTAATTTCCTTAATAATATTTTGATTGCCTGAATCAGAAAAAGTAATTTCTAGAGTATCTCCAGATAGTTGATGAGAAATCAAATGACTGTAAGTATAATGAACTGATTGATGTCCGTCATTGAAAAATTCTTTAACTTCTCCGTCGTCACTTCTTAGCGTAATTGAAATAAATTCACCAAAATTTTTTCCTTGAGAGACACTCGCAATCTTGCCGTCGAAAGTTGCGTATCCGGAGCCACAAGAAATAAATATTACAGAAAGAATTAAAAACGTTAATTTGTTTCTCAATCTTACTCTCCTTCTTTCTTTGGGCGCGGTAAGGCTGAACGTTCTTCCTGTTTAGACCAAGCAAAAAACAATCCTGTTAACACTCCAAGAAACAAGAAATTTCCAGGGAGCCACATAATAAGTCCACCCCAAGTTTGATCTTCAACATGAGACATGACATTCCAATGTAGTGGGGTTGAATCATAGTCATACAGCGTAGTCCCAGCCAAAGTTATAAATGCAGCTAAAAGAGCGCTCGGAGTTACTGCAACAAGAAGATATACAATTCTTTGAGGTATAGTTAATTTGGATCTCACAGGGGCTGGTCCAATGATAGGCCACCACAATAAAATTGCCATAATTACAAATGCAAGATGATTAATAAAATGAAAGGTATCCTGATATAAAGTTAAATTATAGAAATATGGTATATGCCAGAAATACAAGTTAGCTATATAAAGAATTAAGGAATATCTGGGCCTAGTTACTAAACTTAAAACTCGTTTCGTGGAGGAGTTGCCAGCAAAGGGTTTAGCAATAAAAGATCTTAGGAATTTTGGAGTACCCCATATAAAAAATGGCATCGCATTTACCGTTAATAAGATAGGAGCTATCACTATCATAAGTGTCAAATGCTGAATCATATGAATAAAAAACATCTCTTCGGCGTAATAATCTATAGGCCCTTCTAGTACAAATATCAACAAAAATAAGGCAAGAGATATTAACGAAACTCTCATTTTTGAAATCTGATTGGATCTATTAAAAAGCCTCACTACTCCAGAAAAATAGATAAGTACTATCAAAGAAACAAACGCTAGGCTGATAATTCCATTTAAGCTTTCTATATGCAAGAAATTCCAAGCTGAGATAAAATCCCAGAATCCTTGCGCAGGCTCTTTATGACCTACCCCATGATCAAAAAAATATATCACATAAAAAGTATTGAAAGGCTTCAACAAGATGTAAATCTACTTTCGTTTTTTTCCTCGTAAATTATCCAAAAAAGTATTGTTCGGCTCGGTCACCCAAAGAGAAAAAGCGATCAAACCCAAAAGTAATATTCCAACAATATAATCGATCATAAATAAATTATACCAAATTAAGTAATCGGAAAATCAAGATATAGCGAGAGAGCAAGATTTCTTGGAGGCAACCAAGGCTATGTCTCTCGCTATATTAAAAGAATAAGGGCTTAAGATTTTATTATGATCTGCAGGGAAAGCAATGACTAGATGTCACACTAAATGTCATCGGGAAAATTAGGATTAGAAGTTGTTCATTATGAAATATGTGGAAGTTCTGTCCACTGGGTCGTATATCTTGGAGATCTATTTTCACTACGCATTTTCCAGTTATTTTTTGTACCTTGAGATAGATAGAACACAGTTTCCGACCCTATCACTTTATTCACATTATCTAGCACTTTCATAAGATTATCTTGGTCAGATGAGTCTGGTTTAACTAAAAGATGATTCTGAATATGATTTTTGGGTATCAAATCAAGGAGTATTATGCCACATTTATGATAATGATATCCTCGTCGGTACAGCATTCTAAGTAACTTTTTTGCTTCATGCATAATCCTTCTGGTATCTGAGGTAGGTAGCTCAAAACTGATTGTGGCCCCATTTGTATATTGAGGTCTAGTTTTCTGAAATGGATTAGTTCTCAAAAAAACATATATGCCTTGCGCTTTACTATTTTGATTACGCAGCTTTTCACAAGCTCGAGCTATATAGTTTGCTAAAGCTTCTTCTATTGATTCAATGTCTGAAATTAGCCTTCCAAATGATTTTGATGACATTATGTTTTTTCTTGGAGAAGAGTTCTCTAAATCCAGACACGATAAGCCTTGAAGTTCATAGATGATCCGTTCGACAACCACACTAGTATGCTTTCGTATAAACTTTGCGTTCGCATCACGTAACTGCAATGCTGTTGATATTCCCAGAGATCTCAATTTCGTGCCCCATCGATGCGATATCCCCCATATATCTCCTACGGGTAAATTCACCATAATCTGCTCTTGAAGGGAACAATCACGAATATCGAATACTCCGACTTTTGTTTTTTTCTTGGCAACGCGGTTTGCAATCTTAGAAAGCGTTTTGGTTGGTGCGATACCAAAGGATGTCGGTATGCCGGTCCATTGTACAATCTTTTCCCTGACATGAACGGCCACCTCAAGTAAATCATTGCTGGGCAATTCGTCTAGCCTAATGAATGCTTCATCAATTGAATAAACCTCCATATTTGAAACGAGCATGCGTAAAGAATTCATTACCCTCTGTGACATGTCACCGTAAAACTGATAATTAGACGAAAAAACAGCGATATTGTGTTCTTTTACTGTCCCTATTTGTTGGTAGTATGGGGCTCCCATAGGTATGCCCAATTCTTTTGCTTCGCTTGACCTAGAGACCACGCAACCATCGTTGTTAGAAAGCACTATTACAGGCCTTCCTAAGAGAGATGGATTAAAGACTCTCTCACAGGAGACATAAAAATTATTACAGTCCACCAATCCAAAAGTTTTCTTCTGCATACCGAGATTATTATTTAAACTTCATGCAATACATTCGTAACAACCCCCCAAATCACTACTTCGCTATCCTCCTCAAACCTTATGGGTTCAAATTCTTCATTCTCAGGCATAAGGTAAGTTTCTTGTACGGATTTGTGCAGTCTTTTGACAGTTAATTGACCATCCACTACCGCGATAACTATCTTCCCATGTTTAGCCTCTATACTACGATCAACCACTAAAATGTCGCCAGGATGAATGCCCGCTTTGATCATAGAACATCCAGCAGCTCTGACAAAAAAAGTCGCAGATGGATGCTTAACAAGATGCTCATTCAAGTCAAGCTTACCCTCCATATAATCATCTGCGGGCGACGGAAATCCAGCTTGAACGGTGCACGAATAAAGGGGTAGGTGAGACTCACAACTTTCTACAAATTTCATAACTACGCCTACGTGGACCATATTTTCGATACTACAATTATTCATTTAAACACAAGAAAAAATAAGATTTCCTAGCAGCATTCAGATCTCTCATCATATTAATAAATGGGATTTAGATGCTATCTAGATATTTAATAAACACAATGGTCAAATGACATATTCTTAATAAATAAATCTTATGAATTCAAAAGATGATCTTTGCCACTGATTTTATTTTCAATTATGGCCTGATAAGGATAAAGTTCGGCGAGTAAATCTCAGTCAATACTATTGGAAATATTTTATAAATATCCAAGTACCAATAATTAAATCCAATATACAGCCAATACCAATTATCCAAATAATAACTTTTGTTCGAGTTTTCATAAAAATACCCTTAATTTCAGTTTACTTCCATACCCGACTTAGACATAACCTTAATCCTTGCCGGACTTCCTTTCTAGTTTCTCTACCTGCCTATCGATGTTGAGGGGATTTCTTTTGGTAAACAATGTAAGTGAGCGAGGAATGAAATAACCCGTGTAAATGTAGTAGGAACCTTGAATTAAACCGACAGGCACAAGCGTATAGATGAAAAAGTCTGGAGAGGCATTTTTAAAGATTCCAAAAAGAATTATTGTAATCAGGCTCCACCACATTATTAAGTATGCAATGAATCTGTTTACACGTCCTTTAAAAGATTCTTCTCTTCTATCTTTTTGACGAGTATGTAATAAAAAACCAAACGAAAATAGTAAAGCAGAACCCATTATAAGCATATAAACCAACCTTTAAGGTCAGTTTATCTAATCAAGAATATAAAAAAAAGTGCGCTAAACCTACTGAAGTAGGTTGTAAATAAATGGTTTCTGTATAGCTTATGTAAATAGTGTAGGTAGCATAAGCGATATCGAATTATTGAATTAATAGATATCAAAACTATAATAACTCTATGAATGATCGAGAAAAAGAAACATCAATACAAGAAGAATTAAATAAATTAGATGTCGAATATGAAATTTTAGATATTGATCCGGATTTTTCTGACACTAGATTATTTTGCGAAAAATATTCTATAGAGCCTGAAAACGCTGTAAATGCACTTTTAATCAAATCAAAAAGTCAAATTAGAGAGTTTGTAATGCCTTTAATACAGGCTACCAGAAGAGTAGATGTGAACCATAAATTAAAAGATATTACCGGTTTTAAAAAACTCTCTTTTGCTGACGCTGAACTCACTAAAGAAGTAACAGGCATGGAGTTAGGTGCTGTTACGCCGGTCGGGTTAACAGGAAAAGATATTCCGGTATATGTTGATCAGCCAATTATGAGTTTGAGTTTTATCATTTTAGGAGCGGGAGTTCGCTCCCAGAAAATTAGAACAACTCCGGACCTATTTAACAAAATTCCCTATTCTCAGATTGTAGCAATTTCTCAATGAGCTTAAACAAGATTAATGGATAAAAAGAATAATGCAGTATCTATCTGTGTTATATGCAAAAACAATTACACAGGTCTTGGACACAATGCCGAGCCACTAGCAGTCGGTGAATGTTGCGACAGGTGCCATGCTGACCTCGTTAAAGTTGGCTGGGATAAGCATAATGAAATAATAGATAAATTAAATGAACATTCAGTCCCCAGAAAAATCCCAAAGGATAAACAAAATCTTATTGGTATAGGAATGATATTAGGTGCAATACTTATGATAGTTGTGACTGTTTGGAATTAGACTAATGGATAAAGAAGATAAAGATTAATGAATCCAGTATTACTATCAAGCATTTTAATAGCCTTTGTCGGTACATTCGTATTTAGTGTACTTTTTACCATATTATTTCGATTATTAGAATTCGGAAATAACTTCCCTTTTATAGCATTAATTTCATTAGTTGTGGCTGCATTACTTAGTAGAAGTTATTACACAAGAACTATGCCTAAAATAACGACCGATAAGCCAAAATTTGACCACTCATTACAAGGTAGAGCAAGTGTAAGAACAACAATATTTGTAGTAGTTATGGTTGGATTAATAATTTTTTTCGGTCTTTGGTCGGTAATTTGGTGATGGATAATCAAGAAAAAGAAAAATGGTTTCATAAGAAATATATGGTTTTTGTGATTGTTTTAATAACAGTTGTTGTTGCACTTTTTCTTTTAAGAATTTATGGGATTCTTTATGAATAAAAAGTCTTTTTATTCATTCAAACCTTATTGCGATTTGAAGAAGGTAGGGAGTAATGATTATTTTTTCTAGAGTAAGAGATAAAGCTAGTCTTGATAAATCACTGGAATTAAGAAAAAAAGTATTTGTTGTTGAGCAAAGAGTTCCAGAAGATAGAGAACTTGACGAATATGACAATCCTGAAAGATTAGACAAGGATGTTTTCCATTTTAAACCTAAAAAGATTGGCACGCCCGGCAGGATTCGAACCCGCGACCCTCTCGTTCGAAGCGAGATGCTCTGTCCAGCTGAGCTACGGGCGCATATTCAATGGGGTGAGCGGAGGGATTCGAACCCTCGATCTTCAGGGCCACAACCTGACGTGTTAACCTGCTACACCACGCCCACCATATGACAAATATTGAATTTATCAGAGAATGAGAAATTTTAATAACTTATCTAGCTTAAATCTAGAACGACTTGAATTAATGTTCTGCATGGAAACCCAGTAGCACCACCACTATCATTCATTGCGGTACCAGCGATGTCCAAATGAACCCAGGGAGTATTGCCTACAAATTCGCCAATAAAATGGGCGGCTGTAACTGACCCTGCCGCTCTGCCTCCTGTATTCTTAATATCAGCAACTTTTGACCTATTCTGTTTTTTGGAAGTTTCATCCAAAGGCATTCGCCATATTTTTTCCCCAGTAACTTCACCAGCCTTTACAACAGCTTCTAGTAGTGGCGGATTATTACTGAATGCCCCGATTAAACCGTGGCCCAAAGAAATAACCATAGCGCCTGTAAGTGTAGCTACATCTATTATCTTTTGAGCTCCCCGTTGTTTTGCAAATTCAACTCCGTCAGCAAGAGTCAACCTACCTTCTGCATCCGTATTTTCTATCTCTATAGTTCTGCCGCTCATCGACTCAACAATATCTCCTACCCTCTGAGCACCTCCATCTGGCATATTTTCTGTAGCTAAACAAAGTCCCGTCACATTAATCTTTGGTCCTAGTGCAGAAATTGCCTCCATTGCAGTAATGACTGCTGCTCCACCAGACATGTCAGACTTCATTGTCGTCATGGCCATAGGGGGTTTAAGGGACAATCCACCTGAGTCAAAAGTTATGCCCTTTCCAATCAGCCAAATATTATTATTATTATTTTCTGGGTCACCTTCATAATTTATGACAATTCCAAAAGGATCAGCTGTGCTACCTTGCGCGACTCCCAAAAAAGCTCTCATTTGTAGTTTTTCTAATTCTGGCTTATCTAAAATTTCTATTGACAGATTGTTACTGTGATTTACTAAATCAGTGCTGAAATTTTTCAAATATTCGGGGTTAACTAAATTAGGAGGTCGATTTACCAAGTCTCTCGCCTTCAGAGATGCGACACAAGAAACTTTCGTAGAAAATAATTGGCTTTCTAGCTTACTGACATCTTGTGAGTCATTTACAAGAAACTCAACATTTTCTAACTTTGTCTCTTCAATTCCTTCAGTCTTAAATTCGGAAAATCTATAGGAACCCAACATGGTACCTTCGGCTGCTGATCTTACTGCATCTTCAGAGGAGACTGTTTGAATAGTTTCGGTAATTACAGAAAAAGAAGTTAGTTTAAGATTAACAACCTTCTTAGATATAGATGCAAACGAATCACGAATCAATGTAGATGAGACTTTATCAGGGTCACCAAGGCCGTAAAATAAAATTCTCTCAGGTTTGACTAAGTTATCCAAATGAAGGGATCGGTAACTAAAATCATCAATCATCATTGTATGAATTAAAGTTTGATTTCCTTTTTTGCCAGAAATTTCCCCACTTTTAAATAGCCTTCGAAGAAAGTCATCAGACTGCCCACTATTAAATTGTGCAGAAAGAGGTGGTTTTTCTGGATTGTCAGTAGAAGAAATATCTTTGTATAAGAACACAACCAATAAAGAGTTTCCTCTTTTGGGCGCTTTTAATATTTCGAAATTCATTTATATACCCCTCTCCTAAATGGTATCTTGTTTAAGTTATTTTAGGAACATTCCAACTGATTATTTGACAAAGTTTTATATTAATATAATATTTTTACCAATTTAATAAAATATTTATTTTTCTTGGAGGCAATATGAAAAACGAAAAAGTAAGCATTGGAATTGTCAGTGATGGTACATTCCTACTGGATGGCGGAGCAGTATTTGGTTTAGTTCCTAAAACCCTTTGGGAAAGAAATATGAAGCCTGACAGAAGGAACCGAGTTCGATTAGGTTTGAACTGCATGCTAATTAGAACACTGAACGCTAATATTTTAGTGGACACAGGCATTGGATCTAAAGAACCAGAAATAACAAAAGAATTCTACGGGCACAGTTCAAGTAAATTATTAACTAACTTAAGAAAAGAAAGCGTCAGTGCTAAAGATATCGATTACGTGATCTTGACTCACCTGCACTTTGAAAAGTGTGGCGGCGCTACAAAAATGGATAGAGAAGGTAATATAATTCCTACTTTCCCGCGTGCAAAATATCTCATTCAAAGAGATGCATGGAATGAAGCATTCAATCCAAACGAGTGGGCTGTTCCTAAATACAGCAATGCTGTAAAACACTTAGAAGTGGTGAAAGAAAGAGGCCAGTTGGAACTGATCGATGGTGATGTTGAAGTCGTTCCAGGAGTAGACACAGTCGTTCTAGATGGTCCAAGTATTGGCCATATGATTGTTACAGTTAAGGCAGGTGGAGAAAGAGTAATATTTCTAGGAGACATAATTCCTACTCCAAGTCATCTTCCTTTGCCTTTTATAACGGCTTTCGACAGAGCACCTGAGCAGACATTGCATCAAAAGAAGGAGTTAATCGAAAAGTGTGAAAAAGAAGGATCGCTGATGGTTTTCTCCAGAGGTTACGGTGTGAATGCCGCATATCTAGAAAGACGACAAGGGAAAATAGATCTAAAGCCTGTAGAAGTCTAAATACATCCATTAAACAATGATGACTTGATTATCTACTGATAATAGCTTCTCATTTGTAATATCTTCTTCCGGAAAATTAGAAAATCTTCTCTCGACTTTAAAATAATCTTGTGTTAATCCGTGGGTCTTATTTGAACCCTCCCATAAGATTGATCTCGCCTCGCCTATAAGGGAATTCTTTACAATTTCCGAAAGACAAGAGACTTTGGATCTTAAGATTTTTGATCTTTCCTTAATTTTGCCTGCGCTTATGAAGTCTTTTGAGTAAAAAGAGGATGTTCCTGGTCTTTTTGAATAAGGAAAAACGTGCACATCAGAAAATTTTGCAGCGTCTACCGTTGATAAAGTTTGATTGAAATCAGTTTCAGTTTCATCAGGAAACCCAACAATCACATCTGAAGTTATTGAAACATCGGGAATCATATCTCTAACTCTTCCAACAATATTTAGGAATTCATTACTGTTATATTTTCTTCGCATTCTCTTTAATACATGGTCACTGCCACTCTGAAGCGGTATATGAAAATGAGGGCAAAGTCTCTGAAGGCCTTCTTTAGTCCAAAGTTGCAAGATAGACGGAGTAATTTCTTTTGGTTGGAGGGAGCTCACTCTAATTCTTGGAATCAGTGTCTCATCTAAAATGCTCTTCAAAAGAACCTCTAGGTTTACTTGATCTAAGTCAAAGCCATAATTCCCAAGCTGAGTTCCTGTCAGAACAACTTCCTTTATTCCAAACTTATAAAATTCATTTATCTGATCAATGATCTTATTTGGTTCTATGCTGCGCTCTCTGCCTCTAACAGATGGGATAATGCAATAAGAGCAGACCTGATCACAACCTTCTTGAATTTTAATACTTGCCCGAGATCTTCCAATAAGAGGATATTCTTTTATATCAACGTTTGTCAGTCTTTCTTCAAAACTCAAGCTCGACAATACCTTTTCAACCAAACTGCCCTTTTGCGTGTTGGGAACTACTAAATCTACTTCTTCCATCTTTTCGATTGTTGTCTTTTCTCGCTCCGCATAGCAACCGGTCATAACAATTAGTGCATTCGGATGATCCCGTCTCGCTTTCCTGATAGCTTGACGAGCTTTTGAATCTGCTACATGCGTCACTGTACAAGAATTAAGTATAAAAACATCTGGTGCAGATCTATTTTTTGGTTCTAAAACCGTGTGCCCAGACTCATAAAAAGATTTTGCAGCGCTCTGGCTATCTGCAATATTCAACTTACATCCGTGGGTTTGAATTTCTACTTTTAATTTATTCATACTTATAGCCCAATTGATTCGGGTTAATAATAGGAATAACATGTTACCATCTCAAGGAGGTTTAAAGCATGGCTAACAGAGTTGTTGTAACTGGCACTGGATCAATAACACCATTAGGATTGAACACTAACGAATCCTGGGCTGCAATTAAGGATGGAAGATTAGGTATTTCTCAAATAACCTCTTTTAACGTAGATCAATCTCCAATAAAAATCGCAGCTGAAGTAATGGGCTTTGACCCAGCCGAAATGCTAGGTAAAAAAGATGCCCGTCGTCTTGATCGATTTTCTCAGTTTGCATGCGTCAGCGCTCTAGAGGCACTTGAGCAGTCAGGAGTGGACTTAGCCAGCGAAGATGCAACCAGATTTTCATCCATTATCGGTAGTGGGGTTGGCGGAATAGTAACACTATCTGAACAATATGATGTGTTGGCGGAAAAAGGTGCGACGAAAGTTTCTCCATTTTTGATTCCTATGATGTTGCCAGACATGGCCTCCGGAAATGTCTCTATGAAATTAGGTGCAAAAGGGGTGAATTTCTCCCCAGTCACTGCATGTGCAACTGGTTCAGATTCGATTGGAATGGCATACAATCTCATAAAAAACGGTGATATTGATATGGCCATTGCTGGTGGAGCTGAAGCTGCCATATGCCCTATTGCAGTGGCAGGCTTTTTTGCATGTAGAGCCTTATCTACCAACCCTGATCCTAAAACAGCTTGCAGGCCGTTTGACAAAGATAGAGATGGGTTTATCTTAGGTGAAGGGGCAGGATTACTATTTTTAGAGAGTTTTCAGCACGCAGATGCCAGAAATGCAAACATTTTAGCAGAAGTAATTGGTTACGGCGCAACGAGCGACGCATTTCATATTACACAGCCATCACCTGGAGGAGAAGGTGCAGCAAGAGCAATGAATATTGCTCTGTCCGATGCAGAAATTTCATACGACGCAGTTGATTACGTAAACGCTCACGGAACCTCTACTCCACTAAATGACAAGTTTGAAACCCTCTCAATGAAATCAGTTTTTAATGATTATGCAAATAAAATTCCTATTAGTTCTACCAAATCAATGACTGGTCACTTGCTGGGAGCAGCAGGAGGCGTAGAAGCGGTCTTATGTGTTCAGTCTATTTCAGATGGAGTTGTTCCGCCTACCATAAATTACAGCACTCCTGATGAGGACTGTGATCTTGACTACATACCCAATGAAGCAAGAAGCTTAGATTTAGAGATAGCGATGTCAAACAATCTAGGATTTGGAGGACATAACGCTTCTTTAATATTTAAGAAAATTTAGAATCATGTCCGCAATTGAGCCTTTTTCTTTCTACCTGAAGTCGGCTTTTTCTGATCTATAGATTCTCCGGTACTAGGTCTTAGATAGAAAATCATTATGAGAAGCGTAATCAAAAATATTATAAAGGTTACGATATGACCTTCTTGAAAACTGATTCCACCTAGAGTGAATTTGACGTCATCAATTCTTAGAAACTGAATAGCAAACCTTCCTATAGAGTATAAGAACATATATATGACCCAAAGACTTCCATCAAGTTTGAATTTACCTCTAGAGATAAGCAAAAACAGAACCGTACAAGAATTCCAGATCATTTCATATACAACAGCTGGATGAACGGCAATTTCAGGGTCCCCGAAAAGCCTCTCAGCTCCTAAGCGTCCCGGGGAATCCGGGTGGGAAAAAATCCAACCCCAAGGTAACTTGGTAGGCATGCTTAGATGTTCTCCGTTCCATATATCCCCCAACCTTCCAATAATATGAGCTATTGCCATCGCTGGGGCAGCATAATCTGCTATTTTACCCACAGGATAATTTTTAATCTTTGCGTAAACGCCACCAAATAGTATGCCACCAATCATAGACCCCAGGAATCCTATACCCCCCTGCCAAATTGCAAATATCTTGGCTGGGTTAGCTAAATAATAGCTAGAAAAATCCAGAACGTGCATGAGTCTCGCACCAATAATTCCACCCAATATCCCCCATAATGCAACATCGTAGGCGATATCAGAGTTAATCCCATCCTGTTTTGCCCATCTAGCAACTAGATATACTGCTACTAAAATGCCGATAAAACTCCAAAATCCATGCCAGCTCATGGCAAAAGGGCCAATTTCGAACATCATTGGATTAAATGGAATTGTTATCATCTTGCTTATTTTATTTGAATCAAAATACGTTAGTCAATGGATAAATAACTAATCAAAAAATGTTTTTTTTTTGGATACCATAATTTAAAATAATATCTGACCATGAAAGCATTTTTTGCAAACCAAGGAATTGATAAAGCAATAACAAATTTTATCGATTCTAACAAAATAGAAAAAGGTAATAGTACAAATACTATTGATGCCTACAATAATGATTTAATGCAATTTTCCAACTGGATCAAGAAAAAAAAATTTAATCTATACCTTTTAGATGAGAATGCGCTAGAAAATTACATCCTAGAACTAGGAAAAAGAGGTTACCGAAGCTCAACCATAGCGAGAAAAACTGCGTGCTTGAAAGCATTTTTCAAATTTCTACTTCAAGAAGGTTTTTATGATAGGAATATTATGGATTCGATAAGTCGACCAGACCGGAGAAACCTTCTTCCAAAATCTCTAACTTCAAAAGAGATGAACTCAATTTTTGGATTATTAGAATCAGCTGAACACCTGAATCATAGAAGAGATAGGGTAATTTTTGAAATACTCTATGGTTGCGGCCTAAGAATTACAGAACTCGTGTCTTTGGATATTCACAACATTAATTTTGAAGACAAAATCATTAAGTGTACTGGGAAAGGCAACAAACAACGACAGATACCAGTGAATGAAACTTGCTTATGGGCTATTGATGACTACATACAAAATGAAAGAAGTTTAATGAAGAAAGATTCATCAAGCGAGCCTGCACTCCTATTGAATAAATTTGGCAATAGAATTTCACGTCAATCTGCTTGGACTTCTGTGAAATGGGTTACAGAAAAGGCAAAAATTAACTCAAAAGTAACTCCTCATACATTGAGGCACACTTTTGCGACCCATCTCTTGAAAGGTGGGGCAAACTTAAGGCAAGTGCAAGAATTTCTTGGTCATTCAAGCTTATCAACAACCCAGATATATACTTTGCTTGATAGTGATTGGGTAAAAAAAGAGTTCCTT
>Ga0066372_10000002_pt1 | contig 76336 bp, 73 predicted proteins | sample Knorr_S15_td_250_FD_77011 | JGI IMG/M metagenome (GOLD analysis project Ga0066372, IMG submission 77011) | Marine microbial communities from Southern Atlantic Ocean transect - Knorr_S15_td_250_ad_251m_LV_A | ecosystem: Environmental > Aquatic > Marine > Oceanic | place: Southern Atlantic ocean... | reverse complement strand
TTCGACCCTCAACTGTGTGAAGAGTTCTGGCGTGGATTTACCACCGCGTCAGGGATCACTCTCCACATAGTTTTGTTGCGCGGCAAAAACACCCACCACATCATTGAAGCGAGCTTCAAAGGGGTCGCCAGGGCCCTCTACGATGCGATCCGAGTTGTGGATGACGTCATGCCTTCCACCAAGGGCGTGCTGTGAGGATGCTTAGGTGAATGGGTCTGATGAACCGCCACTCATAGCGGTGTTGGATTACGGCATCGGAAATTTGAGGTCCGCCCAGAAGGGATTCGAACGGGCAGGCGCTGATGTTCGTCTTACTGCCGATCCAGCTCTTATTGCTGACGCCGCGGGTGTCGTCCTTCCCGGAGTCGGCCACTTCGGCGCGTGCATGCGCGAGTTGAGAGCAGCGAAACTTGATGGCTTGGCGATCTCGGCCATCGACTCAGGCACCCCGTTTCTCGGAATTTGCGTAGGGATGCAGATGCTGTTCGAAGGTTCAGAAGAAGCACCCGGAATCGAAGGTTTAGGTGTTTTGCCTGGCATGTCGCGGTGCCTGCCCGATGGCTTGACCCGGCCCCAAATGCAATGGAATCAGTTAGATATCCGCCTTCCGGGGTGCCCACTGCTTCATGGAATTGAAGATGGAGCGTGGATGTATTTTGTTCATAGTTACGCGGTTGACACTGATCCTGATCTAGTAGTTGCTACCTGCGAATATGGGATAGACGTAACAGCGATGGTCGGGAAAGGGTCTTTGTGGGCAACTCAGTTTCATCCTGAAAAGTCAGGCGAGCGGGGACGATGTCTTGCTCAGAACTTCCTTCAGCAAGTAACCAGCTCATGAGTTTTGAGCTATACCCCGCCATTGACATAAGGGATGGACAGTGCGTTCGCCTGGTCCAGGGGGACTACGACCGCGAAATTCGGTACCAGACTGACCCGGTTGAAGTAGCACGATCGTTTCAGGAAGCGGGCGCACGATGGATTCACGTCGTGGATCTCGACGCTGCACGTTCTGGGAACCCTACGAACCTCGAAATCGTAGGTGCGATAGTTGAAGAAGTAGACATCCCGGTACAGACCGGGGGTGGAGTCAGAAGTCTCGAAGCCGCCACATACCTTTATGAAGTAGGTGTGTCCCGCTGCGTGCTGGGCACAGCGGCAATTGAAAACCCTGCCCTAGTGCAGGAGTTGGCCGGTATGGGGTACCGGGTCGCTGTAGGTCTCGACGTCCGTGGTGACCAAATCGCAACTCGAGGTTGGCGAAGAGACAGCGGCCAAAGCATCTTTGATTTGTTACCAAGTTTCGAAAGCAGTGGTGCTGAGGCAGTAGTAGTGACCCAGATCAATAGAGATGGAATGGGGACCGGACCAGATGTTGAGGGCCTCAGGGCGGTGCTCAGTTCGACGTCGCTGGATGTGGTCGCCAGTGGGGGAGTTGGCTCGGTTGTGCACATTCGCCAGCTGGCAAAGTTAGAGATCAACGGACGACGCCTCGCGGGGATCATCGTTGGCAAGGCACTTCACGATGGCGTCATCGAGGTTTCTGCCGCCGTTGCAGCAACGGTGACGTCGTGAAAACAGTAAGGGTGATCCCTTGTTTGGATGTCGACGCTGGGCGGGTAGTCAAGGGAGTCAATTTTGTTGCGCTTCGAGATGCGGGAGACCCAGTGGAACTGGCTGCGCAATATGACGCGCAAGGTGCCGACGAAATCATTTTTCTCGATATAACAGCAAGCTCCGATAACCGCGAAACCATTGTTGAACTAGCTGAACGGGCCGCTGAAGAGGTTTTTATACCGTTCACAATTGGCGGAGGAATTAGATCCGTAGATGACGCACGGCTGCTCTTGCGAGCCGGTGCTGACAAGATATCCGTTAACTCAGCAGCGGTAGAGCGTCCTGAGTTGGTATCTGAGCTCTCAGAGGCGTTCGGCAGCCAATGCGTGGTGGTTGCTATCGATGCCAAATCGAATGATGACCAGACGTGGAATGTGTACGTTAAAGGAGGGCGAGAAGACACAGGACTGGACGTAGTTGGCTGGGCAACAGACGTAGCACACCGAGGAGCGGGAGAAATTCTTCTTACCTCGATGGACGGAGATGGGACTCGAAACGGCTACGACCTCGGACTTACTCGTGCTGTCAGTGACGCAGTTATTGTTCCGGTCATCGCAAGTGGGGGCGTGGGTTCGCTCCAACATCTGATCGACGGGGCGATTGACGGTCGCGCTGATGCGCTGCTCGCAGCATCAATATTTCACTTTGGAGAACACACCGTGTCAGAAGCTAAACAGGCCCTTCTCGATGCGGGTGTTGCCGTCAGGCCACCAGCAACCGATTAACAACTATCGGGAATCGATTAGCTTCAAGACATGAGTTATCCAGGTACCTACGCGAACGAAAAGCCGGATCATGCGGCGGTGATCATGGCAGGCACAGGAGAATCTCTCTCGTACCGTGAACTCGACGATCGGTCCGCTCGGTTCGCTCAACTGATGTGGGACGTCGGCTTACGAGTGGGTGACCATGTCGCTATTTTTGCAGACAATCACATCAGATATTTTGAGGCTTACTGGGCGGCACTCCGCAGCGGACTATTTTTCACAACCGTCAATCGCTTTCTCACTGCCGAAGAAGCCTCGTACATCGTTCGGGATTGCGAAGCGAAAGTACTTCTCGCTAGCTACGCGGTGCGAGACGTCGCCGTTGAAATGCTCCCCGACATAGGTACGTGCCCTGTCCGTCTGATGTTTGATGGAACTGCTGAAGGTTATGAGAATTTTGAATCAGCAATTGGGCGCTACCCAGCTGAAGCTCTCGCAGAGCAGCCGCGAGGATCGATTATGAATTACAGTTCCGGAACTACCGGGCGCCCCAAAGGCATAAAGAGAGGCCTCGACGGCTCTCAGATTACCGACCCGGACCCCATTGGGGCTGTACTTGCGGGCGCCTTATTTGGGATTAACAGCGAGTCAGTTTATTTGTCTCCAGCGCCGTTGTATCACTCCGCTCCATTGCTGTTCAGTACCGGAACTCAATCAGTTGGTGGAACAGTTGTCGTTTTGGAAAAGTTCGATCCCCTCGGGGCTCTCCAAGCGATAGAAACGCATGAAGTTAGTCACTCGCAGTGGGTTCCGACGATGTTCTCGCGAATGTTGAAGCTGCCGGAGGCAGATCGAAGTTCCTATGATTTATCGACTCATAAGGTGGCCATTCACGCAGCAGCGCCCTGCCCGATAGAAGTGAAACATCAGATGTTGAAGTGGTGGGGACCCATTCTCCACGAGTATTACGCCGGGACCGAAGGCAATGGCTTTTGCTATGTAGGTCCAGAAGAGTGGATTGCTCATCCCGGGACTGTAGGAAAGCCGCTAATCGGAACTATTCACATTTGTGACGAGGACGGTGTCGAGGTTGAAGCTGGCGAGCCTGGGCTTGTTTACTTCGAACGCGAAGAGCAAGCTTTCGAATACCACAACGCCCCTGATAAGACCCGAAGTTCACAACATCCCGACAATCGTTTTTGGACCACTCTGGGTGATGTTGGTCGTGTCGACCAAGAAGGGTTTCTCTACCTCACTGATCGCAAAGCGTTCATGATTATCTCGGGTGGCGTAAACATTTATCCTCAAGAAATTGAGGACTGCTTGATTCTTCACCCTGAGGTAGCAGATGTTGCCGTCTTCGGGGTACCCAATGCTGATTTTGGTGAAGAGGTCAAAGCAGTGGTCCAACCAGCAGAGGGCACAAAGGGAACACAAAAGCTTGAGAGGCGATTACTTGATTATGCGCGCGAGCACATTGCCAGTTTCAAGGTTCCTCGGTCGGTTGATTTTCGTGATGAGTTACCCCGGCTACCCACTGGCAAGTTATATAAAAGACTTCTTCGCGACGAGTATTGGGACAGCGACTTAACGGACCAAGTTTCTCCCATCCAGCGAATCACCGAATCTTAGGTCTCACGTCTCAACGCATTACTGAATGTCTTTTGATCATCTGCCTTGGGCAGCGGACGCGGTGAGCGTAAACCTCCTAGAGTTGGGGACACCTGCGGTACGTGGGCGGACAGGGGGGTCGAAATGTCGGTTTATTTCGTTGTGCAAGAACAGGTCAATGATCCGGCTGGTCTACAGAACTATATGAAGGCTGCCAGGGCGTCCTCGCTTGGGAGGGGGCGAGCGATCATCGTTGATGATGACGTGACTCCCGTCGAAGGGGACTGGCATGGTTCTCGATTAGTGGTTCTCGAATTTGACGATGACGCCGCATTCAGAGAGTGGTATGACTCTCCGGAGTATCAAGCGGCCCTACCCTTGCGTCTCTCGGCAACGGATTCTCGCGGAGCCCTCGCTAAAGGACTCGGCTAACGGGCGCTTGTTTGACGTATCGAGTGTGGCTTTGAGCTGAAGGTTGGAGTGTCTCCACGGGAGGGATCAGCAACATGCAGACCTGGAACATTGGTGAAGCGAAAATCACCAAAGTTATAGAGATGGAACAAACCTGGCCTGGGGTGGCGGTAATACCGAATGCGAACCCGAAGGCGGTGCTGGAACACGACTGGGTCCTGGGACCGTTTGCGAACCGCGATGACGGTCGTATCCGGCTTTCCTTTCATGCATTTTGCATCGAAATCGGAGACGAAAAGATAGTTGTTGACACCTGTGCCGGAAACGACAAGGTCCGTCCTAGCTTTGATGCCTTAGCCAACCTCGATACAGACTTCATGCAAAAGATGACCGAAGCAGGTTTCGGACCCGACGACGTCACCACTGTCGTATGCACCCATCTTCATGTCGATCATGTTGGATGGAACACGCAGTTGATTGATGGTGCGTGGCATCCGACATTCCCGAGGGCCCAGTATCTCTTCGGGGAAACCGAATGGGCACACTGGCGTGTTGAACCGCAGATCTACGGTGACGTCGTTGGTGACAGCATTCAGCCTTGCATAGACGCAGGATTAGCCGAACTTGTCCAAAGCAATATGCAATTGAACGACGCCATGTGGCTCGAACCCACCCCTGGGCACACTCCGGGTCATCACAGCGTTCGAATCTCCTCCGAAGGGGAGGATGCGATTATTACCGGCGACCTTTGTCATCACCCGATTCAATTTGAACTGCCGGAGTGGTCAAGTGAGCCGGACGTCGACAAGCCCGCTGCAATCGAGATGCGCAGAAAATTCGCCGAACAGTACTGCGATGACCACACCCTGATTCTCGGTACACATTTCGGTGGTCCGTCTTGTGGGTACCTTCGCCCGATGGAACATTCGTGGTGGTTGGACAGCGAGGGCTTCGCTGACATAGCTGACGACCTACAAGGCGAATAGCGGTCTTCTGATCGGCTGTGGAGGCGCAGGTAGTGCTGGTCTATGACGGAGACTGCAGCTTTTGTTGCAGATGTGCGGCCTGGCTGCGAAACAGGGCCGATGTTCCCATGAGTGCCGGGAATGAACAGGACCTCCTAACGCTTGGACTCTCATCCTCGGAAGCGAAGCGTTCTGTGTGGTGGATTGATAGCCACGAGCGTCTCGCTGGTCACGAAGCGATCGGGCGGGCACTTCAGCAGGTGGGCGGCATTTGGGCTGGACTCGGGCGAGCGATGCGGATACCACCCTGTTCGTGGATTGCGTCGTTGACCTACCGCTGGGTGGCAGCCAATCGACATCGACTGAACAAACAAGCTGGTGTTGTCAGGAAGCAACAACCTCCGAAATAAAGGCAGCGGTTGCATCGCTTACTGGTCCGGTGCGGCCCATGAGGAAATGATCACCGCCGTCAATGACTAACAGCGACGTTGCAACCCACGGGCGACAGATACTCGTTGCTTCTTCGGGAGAACGGTACTGATCGTGTTGCGGCACAAGTAGCAAAGTTGGGCGGTCGTCGTGACCGGCTGGCATCTGTTCGGGTTCGAGTAATGCCAATGGGGAGGCAACACCCACCCAAGCCGCAAGATTGGAGTGCTCCACTGACAACGAGACATCGGCTCCGAAGGAATATCCGACCGAAATTATCGGGATACCTTCGGCGAGCTGACTTGCGCGAGTGAATGCGTCAGAGGCATCAATGGTTTCCGATTTTCCCTGCCCGTGTATGCCCTCGGACTGTCCAACACCACGAAAGTTGTATCTAAGGGCCCCAATTGAGGCTTGGGGCAGACACTCAAAGAGAGATTGGACGACATTGTTCCGCATCTCGCCGCCGTAAAGAGGATGGGGATGAGAAAGTACTGCCATAGCCTTGATTTCGGGCGGTATCAGGTACTCCGCCTCCAAAATATGGCCATCGCTGGTCTCAAAACTCGTCATTTGAGGGGAACCGACGTCCGCGTTCATAGCTAGAAACGGTACCGTGCGTTTGTGGTTGAAGAACCGAGCGACGAATCCAACGGGCAAAATCCGAAACGCCCGATCAAGATGTTGCATGACCGCATCCTCGTTCGAATGCCTACAGATGAGGCTGAACGGCGAAGCAGCGGAGGCATCTTGATCCCTGCTACGGCCCAACAACAAAAACGGTTGGTGTGGGGTGAAGTGGTAGGAGCCGGGCCCAATGTTCGTAGCGCAGAGGAAGGCGACCAGGTTTTGTTCAGCCCAGAAGACCGATATGAGGTTGAAGTACACGGTGATGATTTCCTCATCTTGCGTGAGCGCGACGTCCACGCGATCGCAGCGCCAAGGGTCGAGCCCGGCAGCACTGGCTTGTACCTCTGATTGCTATGGGTAACGCGTCCGCAGGTGAGCCCTGGGAGTACAGAACCCAGGGCGGAATTGAAGTTCGCGTAGACGTCACGCCTATTGAGCCTGAGGCTGCCGTCGAAGATCTTGTTGATCGGCTTGACTCTGCTCGAGGAGTGCTTCTGTCATCAAGCTATGAATACCCAGGCCGTTATACCCGCTGGGATATGGGCTTCGTTGACCCTCCATTAGTTGTAACGAGCCGGGGTCAAGAGGTTCGAATCGATGCTCTGAACGAGCGAGGACACGCGCTACTGCCTTTCCTTCAAGACGCAATGCGGGACGTGAACGGCGTCTCGCTCGTCGAAGCAGCGAGCAGCTTCCTGTCCTTTCATGTTGAACGGTCAGTTGAACGATTTGAAGAAGAGGATCGAAGTCGACAACCGTCGTCCTTCTCGGCGGTGAGGGCGATAGTTGAGCTGTTTGCCGGTCCAGATGAACACATCGGTCTATATGGAGCCTTCGGGTATGACCTCGCATTTCAGTTCGAACCAATCGAACTGCAACTCACGCGGCCAGAAGATCAAAGAGACCTGGTTCTCTACATTCCAGACGAACTCATTGTCGTTGACCACCAGGGGGGCATAGCGGAGCGTCGTTGCTATGAATTCACGTTCGATAAAGGAACTACAGATGGACTGAATCGCGGCGGAGCAAGGCAGGCCTATCAGCCTGACCTCGAACTCGAGGCCCAACGCGACCACAGTCCAGGGGAGTATTCCCAAGCTGTCGAGATTGCTCGAGAATATTTTGCGCGTGGGGATCTATTCGAAGTTGTTTCGAGTCAAACCTTTGTCGAGCCTTCCCCTGAACCACCGTCGGAATTGTTTCGCCGCTTGAAGGAGCAGAATCCCTCTCCCTACGGATTCTTGATCAACTTGGGTCAATCCGAATGGTTGGTGGGAGCGTCACCGGAAATGTATGTACGGGTGGAGGGTGACCGCGTCGAAACCTGCCCGATTTCGGGCACCATTGCCAGAGGGCAGGACCCCCTTGATGATGCATCGCAAATTCTTGCTTTGCTCAATTCAGAAAAAGATGAGTCGGAACTCACGATGTGTACCGACGTTGATCGCAATGACAAGAGCAGAATCTGTGCTCCGGGTTCCGTCAAAGTGATTGGCCGGCGTCAAATCGAGATGTACTCACGGCTTATTCATACCGTTGATCACGTTGAGGGCCGCCTCCGCCCTGAGTTTGACGCGCTTGACGCATTCCTGACACATACGTGGGCTGTGACGGTCACCGGCGCGCCCAAAGCGTCGGCAATGATGTTTCTTGAAGCCCATGAGAAGAGCCCAAGAGCTTGGTATGGCGGGGCGATAGGAAAAGTTGGGTTTGACGGAAGTCTGAACACTGGGTTGACTCTCAGAACAATAAGAATCAAGAACGGCCATGCAGAAGTCAGGGTCGGAGCCACCCTGCTTTGGGATTCTGACCCTGTGTCCGAAGAACAGGAAACCGAATTGAAGGCATCAGCCTTCTTGGACGCCCTTCGGTTGCCGCGCCGTCAGGCAGAGGTAACACCATTCTTCAAACCGGCTGAAGGAAAACGCGTGTTGCTTGTGGACCACATGGACTCTTTTGTGCACACCTTGGCGAACTACCTACGACAGACCGGAGCTGAGGTGGTCACCCAACGAAGCGGGTTCCCACTAAGCGACTTAACCGCCCGGCCACCTGATCTTTTGGTGCTATCACCCGGACCAGGGACTCCGTCTGATTACCGCATTTCAGACACCATTGAGGCGGCAGTAAAACTCGGAGTGCCTGTGTTTGGTGTATGCCTAGGGTTGCAGGCCGTTGTCGAGTATTTCGGAGGGGAGTTAGGGCAACTGGAAACTCCAATGCACGGCAAACCTTCACTGGTCCAGGTCCTTGGCGGTCAGTTGTTTACTGATTTACCTACCGAATTTCGCGCCGGCCGATACCACTCTCTGTTCGCTAGGCGGGAACGGGTGCCAGAAGAACTGGAAGTCACCGCCATCAGTGCCGACGATGAAGTCGTTATGGCCGTCGAACATCGCGAGTTACCAATATGTGCCGTCCAATTCCATCCTGAGTCCATCATGTCCTTCGACGAGGAAATAGGGTTTCGGTTAATTAGCAATGCCGTCAAATTATTGGCAGGCCCTCAATGAATGCTTTCATCAAGTCTGTGCCTCGCGACGTGGTCGTAGTCGAGGGCGCCGAAGCGGAACCTTACCTGCACGGCCAAATTTCCCAAGATGTCAATGACATGACTGTCGGCGAATCGCGACTTTCGTTCCTTCTTGAACCCCGAGGCAAAATCGAGAGCCTGTTTCGGATCACCCGCTCAGGTGATCAACAATATGTTCTCGATACCGAATTCGGTCACGGTGAACTCCTTCTGTCCTCCCTGGCCCGTTTCAAATTGCGATCGAAAGTCGAATTCGTTGGATCGAGATGGCAGATGATTTCTATTCTTGGTCAAGCGGATGCCTCGCAAGCTAACAATTTTGAACTCGTAGCGGCATCAAGCTGGCCAGGGATCGGATACAGCGACCTACTTGGGGAATCACCCTCTCTGGATTTGCCAGAATGTTCGAGTGAAGATTACGAACGACTTCGTCTCAGTGAGGGTTTGCCGATCATAGGGAGCGAAGTAGCGGTTGGAGATGTCCCAAATGAAACTGACCTGTTAGATCTTGCCGTGTCTTTCGACAAAGGGTGCTACCGAGGTCAAGAACTCGTTGAGCGAATCGATGCCCGCTCCGGAGGACGACGACTGATTCGCCGCGTGCAGAGCGAAAGTGCCTTGGGTTCGGGAGACGCACTTGAATTTGACGGCGAAATAGTAGGAGAAGTGTTGACCAGTACTAGCTCTGGGCCGTATGTGGGGTTTGCTCGTCTCCGAGCCGACGTGGAAGTCGTCGATGGACCCGATGGAGAACCCGTTAACGTCAGCTCAATACATCAGGTCGCCGTATAAGCAGAACCTCGAAAGTGGCAGGGCGCTACCCTCTGGTCGAACCTACAGGTGTCGCTGGATGCCGCACCTACCCACATGGGAGATGATTATCGTGGCGAAGCCCGCACTTTTAGCCAAATTGACGGCCAAGGACGGACAACGCGACGCGTTGTTAAGCGTGATCGCTGATTTGGGCATGCGAAACGTTTCTGGTGAGCCCGGCACGGAGATTTATGTCGCGCACAAAGACCAGAACGACGAAAATGTCGTCTGGTTCTACGAGATGTATTCGGACAGCGACGCGTTAGCTGCCCACGGCGGTTCCGACGCGATGAAGGACTTCGGTCGCGCTACGGGGGAGTACATGGCCAGCCGCCCAGACTTAATCTTCCTGGAACCGGTGTGTGCGAAGGGACTTGAACTCTGACCGAAGTCCGGGTTAGTGCTGGAACGCCGACTATTGGAAGGCGACGCGATCATGAGCGGCGCTAATACAACCTATTTAGACCGGATCGTTGCTGAGCATCGCAGTGCCGCTCTAAGCGATCGACGATCAGTGGAACAACTACTCGCGGAAGCAATGTCGGTTCCAGAAACGAGAGGATTTCGTTCTCGCCTAACCGAACCTGGATTAAGCGTTATCGCGGAGATAAAACGCCGTTCACCATCCAAAGGAGAACTCTTTGCTGATCTGGACCCATCGCTTCTAGCCGCCGAATACGAGGAGGGTGGGGCTGCGTGCATCTCTGTTCTTACCGACGAAACGAATTTTGGTGGATCCTCAGAAGATCTAACCGCGGCCCGTGCTGCGGTGAAACTGCCGGTATTGAGAAAAGACTTCACCGTCCATGAACGTGACGTTCTCGATGCACGGCTCATGGGGGCCGACGCAGTTCTGTTGATTGTGGCTGCGTTGTCTGTCGAAGAACTCAGGCGATTCCATGCTCTTTCACGTGATCTCGGCTTAGACGCCCTGGTGGAAACCCATAGCGAAGCTGAGCTAGAGATTGCCTTAAGTGTCGGTGCCGATCTGGTTGGAGTAAACCAGCGAAATCTCACCACTTTCGAAGTCGATCATGATCGGGCGGCTCGGATGGCGGTGCTCATACCCGATGGCGTAGTTGCTGTCGCAGAATCAGGGGTACGAGACCCAGCAGACGCTGCGACTCTGCGAGATGCTGGCTACGCCGCGATTCTTGTCGGTGAAACACTCGTTACCAGTGGTGATGCATCAGCGGCAGTTGCAGCGCTTCGAGAGGCTGTTTGATGTTCGTAAAAATTTGCGGGGTCACTACAGAAGAAGACGCTCTTCTTGCGGTGGGAATGGGAGCCGATGCGTTGGGTTTCAACTTTGTGCCCGGCTCACCGCGGCAAATCAGAACGGCGACGGCACGCGACATCGTTCGGAGGCTTCCTGGTGGCGTGCTGACGGTGGGGATATTTCGAGATGAATTGAAGGAAAGGGTCGTTGAGGTAACGCACGAGGCGGGCCTTAAAGCTGCCCAGCTTCACGGTAGAGAATCAACTGACGACAGCGCCTGGGTTGCGCAACGAGTGCCCTATCTGATCAAAGGGTTCGCTGCCGGTGACTCTGCTATCGACAACCTCGACCTGTATTCGGCTAGCGCTGTCCTGCTTGACGCTCCGGAACCGGGCTCAGGTGAAGTTTTCGATTGGTCCATGCTTGACGGCAGCGAGAGAGGGCGACCGCTAATTCTAGCTGGAGGTCTGCACCCAGAAAATGTGGCGCAGGCGGTTCGTACGGTACGACCGTGGGGTGTGGATGTAGCCAGCGGCGTCGAGTCATCGGCTGGTGCGAAAGATCCCGTTAAGGTACGCGAGTTCATCCTCAATGCCAGAGCAGCCGAAGCAGCATTGGAGCCGACTGGTCAAGAATTTGACCCTGATGCTCCCCGCCCCTACGACTGGCGAGATGAGTGATGACGTCGACGATGCCGGCGATAGGTTGAACTTATGGTGATGAGCGATCCGACCGAGGAGGGGCGTTTCGGGGAGTTTGGTGGCCGCTTTGTGCCTGAAACGCTTATACCTGCATGCGAAGAGCTTGAGCAAGCCTTCCGCGAGGCTTGGAATGACGCAGCTTTCGTTGAGGAATTCCATCGAATTCTGATCGATTACGGAGGTCGCCCCTCGCCGCTCACGGAGTGTTACCGCTTATCGGAGCAACTAGGTGTGCGCTTATTACTCAAACGAGAAGACTTAAACCACACGGGGTCTCACAAGATCAACAATGTGATTGGGCAGGCCTTATTAGCGCGTCGCATGGGCAAGTCTCGATTGGTGGCAGAAACGGGTGCTGGACAGCATGGGGTTGCTACAGCGACTGCAGCAGCCCTCTTCGATATGGAATGCAAGGTGTACATGGGTCAAGTCGATGTGGCGCGACAGGAACTCAACGTTTTTCGCATGCAATTAATGGGTGCCGAAGTCGAATCAGTTTCTTCGGGCAGTAAGACGCTGAAGGATGCGGTCAACGAAGCCATGCGGGACTGGGTCGCCACAGTAGAAAACACCCACTACTGCCTCGGGTCCGTCATGGGACCTCATCCATATCCATGGATGGTCCGTACGTTCCATCACGTCATTGGTGATGAAGCTCGAGAGCAATGTCAAGCGTTGGTCAAACAAGACCCCGATGTAGTTGTTGCGTGCGTGGGGGGTGGCAGCAACGCAGCTGGAATTTTCTCAGGTTTCGCGGACGCGAACTCACGTCTGGTTGGGGTGGAACCAGCAGGTGGTGCAGCAGTTGGGCGAGGCGTGCCGGGAGTAGTGCATGGGATGGTTTCTTACCTCATGCAAGATGAGGTCGGACAGGTTCAAGAGGCCGAATCCATTTCTGCGGGACTCGACTACCCGGGCGTTGGACCCGAACACGCCTATCTAGCCTCAGTGGGACGCGCCGAATATCCATCAGTGACCGATGAAGAAGTCGTGGAGGCTTTCCAATTGCTCTCCCGTACAGAGGGCATCATCCCCGCGTTGGAATCCGCCCATGCGTTGGCTTGGGTGGTTCGAGAGTCAACTTCGCTTAAGGGTCAGGTGGTTCTCCTCAACTTGTCAGGGCGCGGGGATAAAGATGTTGATCAGATGATGGACATCTTGGGACCGGGAAGTGATCGGTGAATTCGGCCTCGAAGGTCGGGAGAATGGAAGGTTTCCTTCGAGAACGTAGGGACGCCGGAAGAAAGCTCTTGATTGCCTATATAACGGGAGGCTACGAAGGCTGGCAGGCTGCCGTGGAAACAGCGGCTGCGGCAGGAGCCGATGCGATCGAGATAGGTATCCCGTTTTCGGACCCTGTGATGGATGGCCCTGTAATTCAAGAGGCAAGCCAGACTGCTTTAGATGCGGGAGCTACCCCAGCTTCGGTGCTCGCTGCGGTGCCTGATTTGGACACTGGGGTGCCTCACGCGGTGATGACCTACTACAACTTGGCGCATCACCCGGGTCATGAAAGATTCGCTGCGACATTGGCGTCTTCAGGTATCGATGCGGCAATTCTCCCAGATTTACCGCTTGTTGAATCCGGTCCCTGGCGGGAAGCCGCCGCGCTAGCTGGGGTCGAAACGATCATGCTGGCGGCGCCTACCACTCCTGATACACGACTCCCGGAACTGTGTGAAGCTTCTAAGGGTTTCGTTTATGCGGTGGGGTTACTAGGCGTCACCGGCGAAAGAGCAGCCCTAGCGTCGACAGCTACTGAGATCGCTCAGCGATGCAAACGAGTAACTGATAAGCCTGTACTGACGGGAGTTGGTATCGGTTCACCAGAACAAGCAGTAACGGCTTGCGAAGTCGCCGATGGAGTAATTATCGGATCGGCTGTAGTTCGCCGACTATTGGACGGCGGGGGAGCGGACGGAGTCGGAGAACTGATCGCGTCGTATCGCGAAGCACTCGATGGCGGTTGAATCCGATCGTCTATGAAATACGGCTACTTCGATGAAGATTGCGAGCTATGCGAAGCTGCACGGTTTACCCATTGGTACTACGAGGACGAAATCTGTTGGATCGCTGATTGCGAAGCTTGTTCAACGCCCATGGTGGTTTGGAAGTCCCATGGAACGGAGCCCGAACCTGGCGAGGTGGATTGGATGCTTGAACGTCTCACACAGCTCGGCTTAGACCGATTTGGGGAAGGTGTCGCTTCCGTGGATCGGACCATGCGGCAGGTTCCGGACCATTTTCATGCCCACCTCCGAGATCCTCACTGGCTGTCGCGTCGTTGGCTAGAAGCTCCTAGTAAATACTCTGGTGTTGGCGGCACGCGCCAGTTTCTCAAATGAAGCGCCGAACGTTTCATCAGTTCTTTGTTGGGTTAACCCTGCTTGGTTTGTGCGTTGGCTGTGGTGACCGAACCGATTGGTCGACCAGGGGTCCAACCGCAGAGACATTTTCTGTTCAGGTGTTACTACGCGGCGCAGCCGTTTATGGAGACAGCTGCGCCACTTGCCATGGAGTTGATGGGTCCGGCGCCTTTGGACCTGATCTCCGTGGGAAAGGCCATAAGTACACGTACGAAGAGCATCGGAAAATCATCGAACGAGGCAGACGCTCAATGCCGGGATTCGGAGCCAGCCTCACCGAAGAAGAAATTGACGCCGTACTTGCCCATGTGAGGGTCGGAATTTCTGAAGGTTTTGATGAGTAATTCCTTTTACCCACAGCGGATCACGAGCTTAAGGTCGCTATGTTGGCCAAATGTTGCAGCGCGGGGATCGAGCGCCCAGTTTCACTCTTCTTGACCAACACGAAGAAAAGTGGCGCCTAGCAGATCAGCATGATCATGGGGTTGCCCTCTTTTTCTTTCCAAAGGCAAACACTGGAGGGTGTACGGCGCAGGCCTGTGGCTTACGCGACGTAGCGTCGCTAGTTGGAAATGTTCAGATTGTTGGCATTAGCCCAGATAGCCCTCGGGCCCAGGCGTCTTGGGATGACAAACACCAATTCGGTTTTCCGCTTCTATCTGACCCCAACCACAAGATTGCGTCGAAATACGGGGCGTGGGGGACAAAAAAACTTTACGGTCGTGAGTACCAAGGCATACTGCGTTCACTGTTCCTTCTGTCTCCTTCGGGCCGAATTGAGAATGTTTGGATGAAAATTTCCCCAAAGGCGACGCCGACCCAGCTACTCATGGCGTTAGGCAAATCCCATGAGTGATTACCCACACCCAATTGAGCTCCTAGCGCATCGGCCGCCCTTTCTATTCTGTGACGAGATCACAGAGTTGGAACCCGGGGTTTCTTGCACCGCCCAATGGCACTTGACTGGAGAGGAACCGTTCTTTTCCGGCCACTTTCCCGGCAGACCTACCTTGCCCGGAGTACTGATGATTGAGGCCTTAGCGCAGACAGCTGGTCTTGCCGCGCTCAGCGACAAAGAATTCCTGGGAAGGCTGCCGCTGTTCGGAGGTATTGATAAAGCGCGGTTCCGTCGCCAAGTCATTCCGGGCGACACGCTCAATTTGCAGGCCACTCTTGGTCGGATGTCCAAATTGGCGGGCAGGGCCACTGGAGTAGCGTCTGTTAACGGCGAAATAGCCTGTCAGGCAGAGATGATGTTCGTGATAGCGGACGCCACTGACCTCTGAAAAGCGAGCTATATGACGTGGGTAGCCGCCTGCGACTGCTTGACGCTGCCGATGATCGGCGGGACCGCTTCGTCCTTGAAGCCGCAGATGCTGCAGTTGGAACAGCCTTAAGTGTCAAGTGGAGCGAGCACCAGACAGCCGTTGTGACCACCGAAGCCAAAAGAATTAGACATCGAAGGACCTGGCTCCCAGTCTCGGGCGGAACCCGTGACCAGGTTGATAGCAGCCATGTCAGGATCAGGGACTGTGAAGCCAGCCGTCGGTGGAATTTGGCGATGTTGAAAGGAGAGGAGAACTGACGTTGCTTCTAAAGCTCCGGCGGCGCCTAACGCGTGGCCAGTTACCCCCTTAGTGGACGTAACTGGTGGGCCGTTTTCTCCGAATACCTTCGATATCGCCTCGGCTTCGGCGGCATCGTTTAGAGGAGTTGAAGTTCCGTGAGCGTTCACGTAGCAGATTTCCTCACTGGTGAGTCCCGCGTCCTCTATCGCCAATTGCATGCAACGCGCGGCACCGTGTCCGCCCGGGGCGGGAGCAGTGACGTGGTGGGCATCGGCGTTCGATCCCGACCCAAGAATTTCACCGTAGATGTGAGCACCTCTGGATTGAGCCGATTCCATTTCTTCAAGAATTAGGGTTGCTGATCCCTCGGTCATCATGAAACCGTCCCGATCGCGATCAAATGGCATGGATTTGCCTGAAGACGACAGGGCGGTCATGTTCTGAAATCCAGCCATCCCAACCGGTGACATCACAGATTCTGCTCCGCCGGAGACAATGACGTCGGCATAACCGGTTTGGATAAGGCGGGCGCCATAACCCAAAGCGTGAGTGCTTGCTGCACATGCCGTGGTAATCGTCTCGTTGGGTCCCTGCAACCCAAAACGCATAGAAATTGCTGCGCCGGGGGCGTTGGGCATGATCATCGGAACCATGAAAGGTGAGACTCTACGGGCCCCCTTTCGGTCGTGGACGATGACTTGTTCCTCGAAGCTTTGGAGTCCGCCTACTCCTGTCGCGTAGATCACGCCACACCGCGCCGGATCTATGGTCAGTTCGCCCGCATCTTCGAAGGCCATTGTCGCCGTCGCTGTCGCCATTTGCTGAGAGCGATCGGCACGTCGCGCCTCTTTGGTGTTGTCGTAATACGAGAGAGGATCAAAATCATGGACTCGTTTCTCACCCTCAGGTACAGCAGAATTCAATCCCTCCCAAAACGCGTCTAAACCTATTCCGGCGCAGGAAACAACTCCGAGGCCGACGATCGCGACCCTGCGCCCCTCGCTCACAGTTTTGACTCAACCAGGGCCAATGCGTCGCCGACTGTAGCTACGTCGGAAAGCTCTTCTTCTTCGACGCTGATATCAAACTCTTCTTCAAGAGCCATCACCAGTTCAACTAGATCGAGGCTGTCAGCATCGAGGTCATCAGCAAAACTTGCTTCTGCCGTAACAGCGGACGCATCCACTGCGAGTACCTCCACTGCGCAATTCTTGAACCGCTCGAAGTTGTCACTCATTCGGGTATTCCTTGGGTCGTGGGACAGTGCGAAGTGTAGAGGCTCGGGGTCAATGCCCCATGCCTAGTCCGCCATCTACGGGAATCACAGCACCGGTTATGTAGGCGCCGTTTTCCGAAGCAAGAAAATTGATCATTTGGGCAATTTCCTCTGGCTGAGCCACTCGTCCTAGAGGCACTTGGTCAGTTATGGCGGTTTGTTGTTCTTCGGTGAGGGAGGCCAACATTTCCGTCGCCACCGGACCAGGGGCGATGACGTTGGCGGTGATGTTTCGAGAGCCCAGTTCTCGGGCCATTGATCGAGCCATGCCCACCAGACCTGATTTACTCGCCGCATAGTTGACTTGACCAGCGGACCCTAGGAGGCCGACTACCGATGAAACGAAGATGAGTCGCCCCCATCTCGCTCGGAGCATCGGTCGGGCGGCTCTGCGAGCCATGCGGTAAGCGCCAGTCAAATTAGTGTCAATAACGTCCGCAAAATCGTCGTCTGACATTCGGAGAAACAGCTGGTCGCGAGTAATCCCAGCGTTCGCAACGAGAACTTCAATTGCTCCCAGTTCGTCTTCAATGGTTTCGAAGGCGCGATCTACGGCCTCGCTATCGGTTTGATCGCAGGACACCGCCAAAATACGTTCATCGTCTACATCAGGGTTTCTAGAAGTTATGGCGACGCGGTGACCGGCTTCAGCGAATAATTTCGCTGAAGCCAATCCAATGCCTCGATTGCCGCCTGTAACTAGAACCGTTCGAGGGTCGGTCATTTGCCGTCCCATGTGATGACCGCGGCCGCAGATGTCATGCCCGCGCCGAACCCCACGAGCAACAGGCGATCACCTTTCTTCACACGTCCGGCTTGCCAGGCGTCCTCTAGAGCTAAAGGGATTGAAGCGGAGGAAGTGTTGCCGGTGCGATGAATTACCATGGAAGTCTTCTCATATGGGATACCGAGCCGCTTACAAGAGGCTTCAACAATTCGAACATTGGCTTGATGTGGCACCACTAAGTCGATTTCCGCTGGTGATAAGTCGGCCATTTCGAGCGACTGACGGGCGGCATGCTCCATTGCCAGGACGGCGTTCTTGAAGATGGCTTGTCCCGACATTTGGATCGTCGCGTCAAAATCACAGTAGAGCGCTTCCTCAAGTGCGCCGTTACTGTTGACATGCCATCCATGAAGATCTCCGGGGCCCTCAGTTCTTTCGATGATGGCCGCGCCAGCGCCGTCTGCGAACAGGATGCAGGTAGCTCGATCGGTCCAGTCGACGAGCCGTCGGAGCGTTTCTGCTCCGATCACTAAGACGCGTTGGTGCCCCATGTTGATGAAGCCGTGGGCGGCAATCATTCCGTATACGAAACCTGAGCACGCCGCATTGAGATCCATTGCTCCACAACTCAGTCCAAGCAGTTCCTGGACCGTGGAGGCCGTAGCCGGGACGCGTCTATCGGGAGTGGTGGTAGCAAGGATCAACAAATCAATAGTTTGGGGGTCGATGCCGGATCGTTCGATGGCGATCTGGCCAGCTTCGGCAGCCAAACCAGCGGTGGTGCCGCCGATCCGACGTTCGTGAATTCCGGAGCGTTCTACGATCCACTCGCTGCTGGTATCAACCATTTCTTCGAGGTCTTGGTTCGTTAAGACCTTGTCGGGAAGCGCGGTACCGAGAGCGACCATTCGTGCGCCGAATAGAGAGTTTGAAGTCATGTCCACCTTCTCTAGTTTGTGCGAAGCCAAGCGATCGGCTGACGCGCAGTTACACGCTCTCCTTCGAGAGCTATGAAGTCCATAATCGCTCCAGAGAAAGGAGACCGGACTTCCTCTTCAGCGACCCAACCGACCACGTCGCCGACGGCGATGATCTGGTCACTGTCGAGTCCCTCTTGCGGTGTGAAAGTACCGGCGCACGGACTCACGACCAAGCGTTCGGTTACGTACAGGTGCTCACCTGTACCAGCCGCAGGCTGCTCCGACGATCCCAGATCAGTAACTGCTACTAGCAACGCATCCAGCTCCTCAGGCGCCCCTACCGACAAGGTCATAGATTCTTTTAGCGTTCGTTTAGCCATGCCGGTAAGAACCGTTCCCGGACCAAGTTCAACGAAGGTTGTGCATCCGGCATCGCTCAATGTGTACAGACTTTGTCTCCATTGGACAGGGCTACAGAGTTGGCTGGCGAGAAGCTGAGGCCACTCGTCTGCTTCATCGCGGGCCGTTGCATCGACGTTAGCCACAATCGGCACAGCAGGAGCGCGAACTTCGACCTCGCCCAATGCTTTTCGAAGCCGGTCTCTAGCGGGACTCATGAATGGGGTGTGAAAGGCACCGCCAACTGGCAGCGCCATCGCTCTTTTGGCACCCAACTCTTTAGCTTTCTCCCCAGCTTCGGTTACAGCCGCAGGAGAGCCAGCGATGACTACTTGCCCTGGTGCGTTGTAGTTAGCGACCCACACGTCGCCGCCAATGCGCGCGCATGCCGCGACCACAAGATCATCGTCAAGTCCCAAGATTGCGGCCATAGCCCCCTCTTGCTCGTCAGCGGCGATTTGCATTGCTTCGCCGCGTTCGGCGACTAAGCGAACAGCATCTTCGAAAGAAAGAGCGCCGCTTGCACAAAGGGCGCTGTACTCGCCGAGTGAGTGACCCGCGGCGAGATTTGGTGCAACTCCGGTACGTTCGACGGCATCCAGAACCACCATGCTGACAACAAATGTTGTGAGTTGACTGTTGCGCGTCTGTTTGAGCTCTTCGGCTTCAGCGTCGAGCAGCAGTTGGCCGACATCGCGTCCACAGGCTTCTGAGGCTTCCTCGACAAGTTCCCAACTCTCATGGTTGACCCATGGAGAGCCCATACCCGGCTTTTGTGAGCCTTGTCCGGGGAATGTAAATGCGAGCACGCGGCCTCCCTGTGCGATCACCTTATGGGTTGGACCGCACTTTGGTCCGAAAGGTTTCACATGGCCACGCGAAAACCTGTCGACCGCGGCTGCTCAAGAGGGTACGGGAACAGTTGCCTTAAATGCCACATCGGCACTCAAAGTGGTTGAATCCTTGGTGAATGCTGCCTTTGCGGCGCTAACCTCACCAGTTGCAGCCCGGGTGGTGGAATGGCAGACACGGAGGATTCAAAATCCTTTGCCCTCACGGGCGTGCGGGTTCAAATCCCGCTCCGGGCACGAAAGAACGCTGTTTCGGCAACTTGAGCGCCATCGCGATGTTTCGCTCTAGCTTGTGGCTATGAGCGTTGACCCCTACGTATCTTGGACTGACGACGAGTTGGCCGTTCTAGAACACGGCCTTCGAAGTGATCTATATGACGGGAGCGTCGCTCTCGTTACCGGAGGATCTGGTGGAATCGGCAGAGCAATCTGCATGCTGTTGGGCAGGCTTGGGGCTCGCATCATCACGTGTGGTCGAGACGAAACGAAACTTCGCGACCTTGAAAAATCGCTAGGTGAACACGGGATTGATGTCTGCTCAATCCCAATGACCATCCGCAACCCTGAAGAGGTAACCAAGCTGATCGCCACAGCCTGGGATCAATTCGACGGCTTGGACCTAGTTGTTAACAACGCTGGAGGGCAGTTCGCGGCGCCCGCAATGCAGATTTCGCCCAAGGGTTGGGCTGCTGTGGTCGAGACCAACTTGTATGGACCTTGGTTTGTTATGCAGGAAGCGGCCCGAGCCTGGATTGATAAGTCCCAGCCGGGATCGATCGTAAACATCGGGACCATTACTGGTCGCGCATCAGTCGGAATACCTCATACGGCTGCCGCGCGAGCCGGGGCTGCTGGCTTAGCCGCGTCACTTAGCGTCGAGTGGGCCCCTCATGACATCCGGGTGAATACCATCGCAGTTGGAGTAGTACGCAGCCCAGGACTAGTGAACTACCCACCCGAAGCGCGACCTTCGTTCGATCACAATCCTCAAAGGCGCCTTGGCGATGTTCAAGATGTAGCACAAGCCGTAGCGTTTCTGGGTTCACCTACAACTGCCTCCTATGTAACTGGGGAGGTTTTCCACGTCGCAGGTGGTGAACAAGTGTGGGGCGAATATTGGGCATTGGGAAAACCTGATTATTTTCGCGTCGAGGATTCCTGAGAGACTGACAACTATTACCGATTGGAACGTGATGGATAAGCGAGTAGATACCACTCGATTACAAAAAATGGCTCGGGCGTACACTGCGTCTGCAGTGCTGTATGCGGCACTTGATGTCAGCCTTTTTACTCATGTTAGCGGTGGTCTAAATAGTGAGACATCTCTTGTTGAAGCGACTGGACTTCGCCCCGTTGACGTCGACCGTTTGGTGTCGTGTGCGCTCAGTCTCGAACTACTCGACTGGGAAGGCGACCATCTAGTTAACAGTCCAGACGTCGAGACCTACCTAGTTGAAGGTAAGGCCCGCTACGCCGGTGCGTGGATGATGTTCACCCGTCCCGACGTAGAGGGATGGTTCGAAATGACTCAAAAGATGCGGGAACCTGAGTCAAGCAAACTCGGAATGTATCAAGAGCTAACTGTGGACTCAGCACGCAAATATCACCGAGCTACTTCAAGCATCGGATTTGGCGCGGCGCGGAGGTTTGTCAAAACTGTCGATTTGAGCAGCCGTCGACATCTGCTTGATTTGGGTGGCGGATCCGGTGCCTACAGCATCACAGCAGTCGAAAACTTCAAGGAATTGCGGGCCACAGTGCTCGACCTGCCTCCGGTGGTGGTGGCTACTCAGGAATATATTGCAGATGCTGGAGTAGAAGACCGCGTCAAAACAGTCGGGGCGGATTTTACGACCGGAGAGTTCCCTTCTCCGGTGGACGTCATTGTGATGGCGAGCAACCTACCGATCTACGATGGCGAGGTCGTCTCCGACGTTGTAGCAAGAGCATTTCGAGCATTGGAACCTGGTGGGGAAATGCATTTGATCGGAGAAATGCTGAACGATGATCGAAAAGGCCCGATAGACGCAGCCATGTGGGGGATGAACGAACTGATCTGCGGTAGCGAAGGCCGTGCACATACTCGCTCTGAGTGTGAAAACTATTTCACGACAGCGGGATTCTCAGATGTTGAAGTCATCGACTTCGTGCCCGGAATACTGGCCCGATGTGTCGGCCACAAGCCCTAATTGCCACTTGAAATAGGAAATTGCGCCTTTAGCGGCTAGATTTTCGACCCCATGTCAAGCAAGACCATAGAACGCCAGTTGCGAAGAACCAGCCAGCAGATTGTTGCCTTACGGACAGAATTGGTCCTTCTCGACGAGCAATGGGCGCACCTTTCTGATGAGGCAGACACGGCCCGACTTCAATCATTAGTTTCGGAAACTCCCATATCGGAAAGAACTCACCAGCGAGCAGCCAGACACGTCGAAGTTATAGGTCAAGAGCGAAGCCAGTTAGCGGCACGGCTGGGCGAGCTCGAATGCCGACAAGACGCCTTACTTGACCAAATGAGCGGGTCTTCGCGTTAACTAGCGCCGTGTCCAAAAAACAGAGATCAGTGCTCCGTTCGGTAGAGTTGTATGCCTCACCACTAGAGGTAGTGCCCATAACCGATAGGGAATCTGTTGTCACAGCGAGTAGTTATTGCCGAGGATGAAGCCATTATTCGGCTCGATCTTCGCGAGATGCTTGAAGACGAAGGTTATGAGGTCGTCGCCGAAACCGGTCGTGGCGATGAAGCAGTTGAGTTAGTAGAGGAACACTCACCAGACTTGTGCATTTTCGACATCAAGATGCCTGGCATGGACGGTTTGGCTGCAGCGAGCGAAGTTTCGAGCAAGAGGCAAGCTGCGGTGGTCATCCTCACAGCATTCAGTCAGCGGCATTTGATTGAGCAAGCCCGCGACGCTGGGGTCCTTTCATATCTCGTTAAACCATTTCAACGCGAGGAACTCGTCTCGGCGATCGAGGTTGCAATGGGTCGGTTCGAAGAGATGCGACAGCTTGATGCCACTGTGCAGGAGTTGCAGGATCAATTGGAAGCACGAAAAGCGGTGGATCGCGCTAAAGGTCGCCTCATGGACGATCATGGAATATCGGAACAAGAAGCGTTTGAATTCATCCAAAAGGCGGCTATGAGCAAGCGATCAACAATGCTTGACGTGGCAAACAAGATCATTGGTGGACTCTTAGAGCCTTGAGGTAGCCCCAGGTCTCATCACGGGAAGTGGGTCGTCCATAGAGACCCATTCGGGGCCTAGGGTTGCCAACGTGGCGAAAGTTCTCCTACTTGACGGCAATTCCCTGACATATCGGGCCTTTTTTGCATTGCCCACCGATATGGCCACTGCGTCGGGACAAGTCACGAATGCTGTCTTCGGTTTTACCTCGATGCTTTTGAATCTAGTGAGAGACCAGCAGCCCGAAGGGGTTGTCGTCGCTTTCGATCGCCCCGAACCCACCTTTCGACATGAGATGCTCCCAGAATATAAGGCCCAACGAGAGCCGACCCCTGATTTGCTGGTTCAACAATTCGGGTTGGTGCGAGAGGTTCTAGAAGCTCTCAAGGTGCCTACCGTTGATGTTGTCGGATTTGAGGCCGACGATCTTTTGGCAACGCTTGCCACTCAAGTCGCTGATTTGGGAGATGAAGCGATCATCGTCACGGGCGACCGTGACATCTATCAGATGGTCCGAGATCCCTATATCAAAGTGCTGTACAACCGCAGAGGGGTCAGCGACTACGCACTATACGACGAAGCTGGGATTGTCGACCGGACGGGAGTTTCGTCAGAGTTGTACCCCCAATACGCGGCACTTCGTGGGGATCCATCGGACAATCTTCCAGGAGTTCCAGGGGTAGGAGAGAAGACTGCGGCCAAGCTCATCAACGCATACGGAGGATTAGACGGAATCTTTGAACACGCCGATGACCAAACACCCAAGTTGCGGCAAAACCTTGTGGAATTCGAAGATCGCGCAAGACGAAACCTTGACGCGATGGTGCTCAGAACTGACGTCCCAATTGATCTCGATGTTCGATCAGTGGCATGGGGCGAAGTTGATGTGGGGAAGGTGCAGCACCTTTTCGAGCTTTTGGAGTTCAACTCTCTCTACGAACGCTTAAGCGAAATCCTGGGTGACTTGCTCCCGACTCTAGAGTCCGATGGTGGAGTTATAGAGGCCGAATTGATACAAGCGGCTTCGCCAACGGAATTCGTGTCTCGTTTAGATTCCTTAATCAAAAAAAGGGAACCACTTTCGCTCGGTTGGAGCACCGATCTTGACGGTTCGCTGTCCGCCCTTTCGGTAGTTCTCAACGCCGAAGCAGGTGAAGTGCTAGTGGTGGAGAAAGCCGTCCTCAAAGACCCGGCCGTACTTAATGCTCTGGAGAAAATAGCGTCCCCTGAAGGGATTGGCTTCGACACCCATCACGCCAAAGAATTCGGTCGCGGCCTCCGGCGACTTGGACTCAACGCTGAAGGATTGAGGGCAGACACGGCAATCGTCGCTTATCTCATCGATCCAAGTGGCGGCCGATATGTGCTTGACGACCTGTTGCGCAAATACTGCCGAAGCGAGTTAGCCCGCGACGACTCGGTAAACGCCGGCCAGTTGAATCTCGACGGCGGTTCGAATGACCTGCTACTCGATGTAGCCCGTGACGCCTTGGCGGTGAACCGGTTGGTACCAGTGCTCCTGGAAATACTGAAAGAGCGGTCGATGTTCTGGCTTTACGATGAGGTAGAACGGCCGCTGATTTCCGTGCTCTCGCGAATGGAAGACGTTGGAGTGGGGGTAGATGCGGCTGAATTAACTCGGATGCGCGACCACTTGGTGGCAGAAGTAAGTCGATTAGAAGCAGGTATTCACGAACTCGCTGGACATGAGTTCAACGTGAACTCCACCAAACAACTTCGCGAAGTGTTATTCGATGAGTTAAGTCTTACTCCCCAAAAGAAAACCAAGACCGGGTACTCAACCGATGCAGCGTCTCTTGAAAAGATCCGCGATCAGCACGAGATCGTCGAACTGCTTCTGGGGTACCGCGAGGTTGAAAAGTTGCGATCGACATACGGTCAGGGATTACTTGATGTTGTTGACGGCGACGGAAGGATCAGAGCGACTTTCAATCAAACCGTTGCGCGCACGGGGCGACTGAGTTCTGAGGACCCAAATCTTCATAACATCCCTGTTCGCACCGCTTTGGGTAGGGAATTTCGGAAAGCGTTTGTTCCCCGAGACGGTTATGAGTTGCTAGTTGCGGATTACAACCAGATCGAACTGCGAGTTATTGCGCACCTTGCTGGAGATCCCGGGCTTGTTCATGCCTTTGAATCAGGTCAGGACATACATAACGCAACCGCTGCTTCGGTGTTCGGAGTGAAACCCGAAGATGTCAACACCGAACAGCGGTCCAAAGCGAAGATGGTGAGCTACGGACTCGCCTACGGAATGGAGGCGTATGGCCTAGGTCAGCGTTTAGGAATCCCCACGAACGAGGCGTCTGAGATTCTCGCAGCCTATTTCTCGGCGTTTCCTTCGGTGAGGGCCTTCATGGATGAGATTGTTGAGAAAACTAGAGAGACTGGTTACACGGAAACTCTTTTTGGTCGACGTCGACCGATCCCTGATTTGAATTCACCGAACTATAGGGTTCGACAAGCAGCGGAGCGTCAGGCGATGAATGCACCGATCCAAGGATTGGCTGCAGATATCTTCAAGATTGCGCTTGTCGAAATTGACCGTGCCCTGGCCGCATTGGGTGCTCAGAGTTCACTGGTACTACAGGTGCACGACGAGGTCATTCTCGAAGTTCATCCCGAAGAAAGTAAGGAAATTCAGGAGATGACTGTTCTGACCATGAGTGAAGCTGCACAGCTACGAGTGCCACTCGAAGTGAATGTCGCGCTGGGACCAACCTGGGCTCAAGCAAAAAGTTGATTTGAAGCGCGATGCCGAAAAGGGGGGACGGCTCAACGAATCACTGGTTCGAGAGTATTGCTGACCACCTAAACGAGACGTACCTTCGTTATTCATTCACCAAAACCACAAATGAGGAAGTCGATCACATCATCTCTCAACTGGGCCTGCATCCGGGTGACCGTGTTCTAGATGTCGGCTGTGGCCCTGGTCGGCACTCTGTTGAGTTGGCTCGACGAGGGATCAGGTGTCACGGCATCGACATTTCCCAACGTTTCCTCGAATTGGCCGCCGAGTCGGCGGCTGAGGAAGGTTTGACGGATTTAGCTACTTTCGATCGCGTCGATGCCCGGCAGCTTGAATTCTCAAATGAATTCGACGGTGCGTTTTCATTGTGTGAAGGTGCCTTTGGGCTACAGGGCGGTCCGGCGTTGGAGGATGCCCCCAACTTGGCGGCGGATCAACGCATCCTCTCGGGTATGGGGCAAGCGCTGAGGAGCGGTCGCCGGCTCCTCGTGGCAGCGTTTTCTGCCTACTTCCTTGTCGCGAATCTCGAAAATATAGAAAACTCGAATGAGTTTGACCTAATGACGGCGACCCGTCACGAACACACAGAGGTTCGAAATCCCGCAGGGCGGGCTCTCGCTACCGAGCTGTGGACAACCTGTTTCACGCCCCGCGAGCTTTGGATGATGGCAGAGATGGCAGGACTTGAACCTTTGCAGATCCGAAGTGTCCACTCTGGCGAAGACTGGAAGGCAGAATCATTGGTTGCGGACCACCCGGAGCTAGTGCTCTTAGCTCGCCGCCCCTAGCGCTTCAACCAAGCGGCGCCGGAAATAGCTAACGGAGATGGTTCCTGCAAGCGGGCCGTGTAGCCTTGAGCGCCGTGCCCGGTGAGAGCTCTGTCACCGTCACCCCGTATTGTCTACCGAGAGCAAATCCTAGTGTCCGATACCACAGAATTCGGCAGCTTTAATGATGCCGGTGAATACATCCCCCGCACCGTAGTTGAGAACGACCTAGGTGCGACCTCCTTTGCAGACGCCATAGACAGCACGATCGTCGAATTTGATGACGGGGACCTTGTCTCAGGCACCGTCGTCCGGATTGACCGCGATGAAGTGCTACTCGATATTGGGTTCAAGTCCGAGGGCGTCATCCCTAGCCGCGAACTTTCGATCAGGAATGCCGTGGATCCATCGGAAGTGGTTGAGCTAGGCGAAGAGATTGAGGCCCTCGTCCTTCAAAAAGAAGATCAGGACGGACGGCTTGTTCTCTCTAAGAAACGCACCCAATACGAGAAGGCATGGGGCAAGATCGAAGAAATTAAGGACTCTGAAGGTGTGGTTTCGGGGCCGGTTATAGAGGTCGTCAAGGGCGGTCTCATCATAGACATCGGGTTACGCGGGTTCGTACCAGCGTCACTGGTGGAGTTGCGTCGTGTTCGCGATCTTGACCCCTACATAGGCATGGAACTTGAGGCCAAAATCATCGAACTCGACAAAAATCGCAACAACGTTGTTTTGTCTCGCCGGGCGTGGCTAGAGGAGACACAAAAAGAACAGCGAGAAGAGTTTCTCGACAATCTCCTGCCTGGCGAAAAGCGCAGCGGCGTTGTGTCTTCGGTTGTGAGTTTTGGGGCCTTTGTTGACTTAGGCGGCATGGATGGCCTCATTCACGTCTCAGAGCTTTCCTGGAAGCATGTCGATCACCCGAGTTCGGTGGTGACGGTAGGGGACGAGGTCGATGTAGAGGTGCTTGAAGTTGATCGCGAACGAGAACGGATTTCGCTGTCGCTCAAAGCAACACAGCAGGATCCGTGGCAGGAATTTGCCGAAGGTCACAAAGTGGGGGAATTGGTGTACGGACGCGTCACCAAACTGGTTCCTTTTGGTTCTTTCGTGCAGGTTGGCGACGGGATCGAAGGTCTTGTTCATATCTCGGAGATGTCCGCACATCACGTTGAACTTCCAGAGCAAGTGGTTACTCCCGGCGAAGAACTCTGGGTGAAGATCATTGATCTGGATCTTCAACGGCGAAGAATCAGCCTGTCGATTAAACAAGCCGCTGAAGGTGGCGTGGTCGCGGCAGAGTACCAAGAAGCATTCGGAGAACATGCCTACGACGAAGCCGGCAACTTTATCGGCGAATTTGATTACGCGGCCCCTGCAGAAGGCGAAGAATCCGAAGCGGAGCGAGCCTGGCGCGAGTACTACGAAGAACATGGTGAAGAGGCGTATCGTCAAGCGGTGGCCGAGTATGAGGACAATGGCTCAACTGCTGAAGGCGCCGAAGCTTCGTCGGCGGACGAGGTCTCAGCGGCAACTGAAGAAACGTAGGTCGATAAGTGATAGTCATCGGGCTAACCGGTGGCATAGGGAGCGGCAAGAGCACCGTCTCTGATTGCTTTGTCGAGCATGACGCAATTTTGGTCGACGCTGATGTGATCGTTCGCGAGATGCAAGCACCAGGGCAGGTAGTCCACACAGAGATGGTTGCTCATTTCGGTGACACCATTCTGAATAGCGATGAGTCGCTTGATCGACAGGCCATCGCTGAAATTGTTTTCGGTGACAAAAGTGCTTTACGCGAGCTGAACCGTATTGTTCACCCGCCAGTGAACAGCGAGATCCGTCGCAGAATCCGGAGGGAAGCGGACACCGACAATCTGTTGGTACTCGACATTCCACTCCTTGTCGAGGGGATCATCGCGGGTGGACCTCCGCGTTATATCGTTAGCGGCATCCTGGTTGTTGACACTCCAACGGAAATAGCGGTCGACCGGTTAGTTGCTCAACGCGGATTCACCGAAGACGACGCTCGTTCTCGGATTGCCGCGCAGGTAGCGCGCGAAAAGCGTCTCGAAGTCGCCGATTTCGTGATCGATAATTCCGTACATCTTGACCGTCTTTATAGGCAAATTGACCGAGCATACGAGTGGGCGAGAGCGTTACCTGCGACCGAGCCGACTCCTGAGCCTGAGGACGACTGAAGGTTTTGCGGCTTACCCGGAGGCGAAAGTCGAGTACCTCATCCCAGGACGACGACAAGAACCACGCCCGAAAGAACAAGGCCACTACCCAAATAATCTCGAATGGGATGTGGCTCACGTAACCGGATCAGCGAGATCATGAAAACGAGAACGATTTCGATTTGACCGAGGGTTCGGACTTTCGCAGCATTCGCTACAGCCATTGCTGCCACCCAACCAGTTGTGCCTGCGAAGCTCATCAACCCAACCGGTAAACACTTCCTCCGGTGCTTCCAGATAGCGACCAGTTGACTGCTGTCAGTGATCGCAAGAAAAGCTCCGTGTAGGAGAGCCTGGGACGACAAAATAGCGAGCAATGTCAGACACGTCCTGTGCCAAACAGAAGCAGCGACAATCGACGTAGTGGCACCGCGGATCGCCACGGCGGAAAGAGCGAAAAAAAGGCCAGCTCCAATCCCGAGCCACGCCGACGGATCCCCCCATCGTTGGAACGCTGACTCGATGCCTACAGGCGCAGCGAGGAGCACCACTCCTAGGAGCACCACCGCTGCTCCGAACCAACCGAGTGCTCGAAGGGGTTCGTTAAGAAACACGGCGGATCCAACAGCTACGAGAATGACTTCGGCTTTCGAATAGACAGTCCCAATCGCAAAATCTCTTGCCCGGAAGGCTCGAAGTAAGAGAATGGTTCCAGTTATTTGGACCACTCCGGCTGTCCCTGACCAGAGCCAGAAATTTCGCGTCACGTCAACTTCATCTGGTAGGCGCAGCCAAACCATTAACCCCAAGATCAGTGCAAGCGGCCACGCGAACAAGAAGCGAACGTATGCGGCGCCCGTCGCAGAAAGAAATTGTCGTAATTCGTGCTGTCGCGCAGTTCTCAATACCTGAGCGACTGTCGCTCCCAAGGTCAAAGGCACCCAGATTGCTCCGGCCGACGGCATCCGTTATCTCCTTCGGAGGATTAACTGGTTAAAGGATCACTGTTGGGGAAGCCCAGCGTCCTCTGCGCCCTCAAGGCGTTGTTGGAGCCGGTTCATGCCGAGGAGCCAACGATCCGGATCGGCGGTTTTTCTCTCCATCCAAGTTTGAGCGATGGGATCTGTTAGAACCAGAAAGCGCTCTGCGACGATGGCATCGAGTACTTGCTGAGCTACTTCTGTAGGTTCTTTGATCGGACCCCCTGCTTGGCTCGCCCACTCACCCTCGGCAGCATCGCCCAACATTGGAGTTCGAACGGCCAACGGTGCTAGTAACGAAACGCGAATGCCGAGGTGGGCGTAGGTAAAGGCAAGCCACTCTGCCAAACCGACCACAGCGTGTTTACTCACCGCATACGGCAGGTTGCCATGTGATGACAGCACACCGGCCATGGAGGCGGTGTGTAAAAGGTACCCCTCGCCCCGTTCCAGCATTGCAGGCAAAACGGCGCGAATGGCATGAACATGTGACATTAGGTTCACATCCCATTGGCGCTGCCACTCATCCAGGGAACTTGTGAGTAACCCCGCCCCGGAGCCGATTCCAGCATTGTTGAATAGGACCTCAACAGGGCCAAGATCGGCTTCTATCTGCGCCACCATGTCCGAGATGGCAGCCGGGTCTCCCAAATCACACGGCACTGCGGCACCGCTAACCGCCGAGGCCACCCGCACAGCACCGACCTCGTCGATATCGACAACCGCTACCTTCGCCCCAACAGCCGCGAACGCGTGAGCGCACGCTTCGCCTATACCGCTGGCGGCACCGGTGATGGCGACTACCTTGCCATTCAAATCCACGACCCGCCCCGATCCTTAAACGTTCAATTGCGTTCCACAATGAGGGCAGCTTGGCACATTATCCCTAGTGTCGTATTGAGACTCCTTGACTAACAGAAAGCATCCCTCACAGAGAATTTCGTCTTCTTGCTTGCTTGGGATGCGATCGCCCTCAGCGGTAGTGATTACCCCTTCGTCTTCTTCCTCTTCTTCATCTTCGTCCTCGGCTGAGGAAAGCCGTTCCTTGAGAATGGTGTCAAGGTCGGCCTCGACCTCGTCGTCGTCTTCATCTTCATCTTCTTCGTCATCGGAACTCGGGCGCGCACCAGCCGGAATTTCATCGTCGTCGTCTTCGTCATCGTCGCCGTCATTGTCAGCGAGAGCGTCTTCATCTAGATCAAGTTCAGGGTCTTCAGCCATTTCGTCGTCGAGCGCGTCAGGGTCGGGGCGCTCTTCGTCGCTGCCGTCATCTTTGGGTTTCTTGCTCATATCGGCCTCAGGAGCGTAGACACAAAAGTTCCGTGTTTGTCACTCCGCGCCGGAGGATACCCACAGATCGGCCTATGAGTGTGAATGAAACAGCAAATCCCTAAAAGATCAACGATTTTTTGCCAAACGAAGCCTTCAACGCCCATACCATTCCGTCGCTGTTCCTAAGCTGTTTGTGTGAGCTCTGAATCACGGCTATCGCCAACTGCGGCCCACCCGTTTCGGGTTGTCTCCGACTTCTCGCCTGCGGGAGACCAACCAACAGCGGTGGAGCAGCTATCTGCTGGAGTGGAAGCGGGACACCGCTTCCAAACTCTGCTCGGCATAACCGGCTCGGGTAAGAGTGCAACCATCGCGTGGACGATAGAAAAAATTCAGAGGCCCACTCTCGTTCTAGCGCCCAACAAATCGTTGGCAGCCCAATTGGCCAACGAATTCCGTGAATTTTTTCCAGACAACCGAGTGGAGTATTTCGTTTCCTATTACGACTACTACCAACCAGAGGCGTACATGCCAGCCTCAGATACCTACATCGAAAAGGACTCATCGATCAACGACGAAATTGATCGACTGCGTCATTCAGCTACCGCTGCGCTACTTACGCGCCGAGACGTGATAGTGGTCGCGTCTGTTTCGGCGATCTACGGTTTAGGGCCTCCCGAGGCTTACCTCAAGCACATGTTGTATCTGCGAGCCGGAGATACGCGCGATCAACGCGAAGTTCTTGGTCGATTGATCGACATGCAGTATGAGCGCAACGACATGAACTTAATTCGTGGAAAGTTTCGAGTAAGAGGCGACACTCTCGAGATACATCCGGCCTATGAAGAGTTCGTAGTTCGCATTGAGTTGTTTGGTGACGATATTGAGCGAATAACAAAGATCGACCCAGTTACAGGGGAGCGTCTAGCTGACCTCGAGGAGATCACAGTTTTTCCCGCGAGTCATTACGTCACAGACACAGACACAATCCACAGGGCTATCAAAGACATAGAAGACGAGCTGCAAGCCCGGCTTGCCGTGTTTGAGTCAGAAAACAGGCTGCTAGAGGCCCAGAGATTAAGAATGCGAACCGAGTACGATCTCGAAATGTTGCAGGAAGTTGGGTACTGCAATGGTATTGAGAATTATTCAATGCATTTGGACGGAAGGACTGTCGACGAGCCGCCCTACACTCTGCTCGATTTCTTTCCAGATGACTACCTTTTAGTAGTTGACGAAAGTCATGTTGCAGTTCCGCAACTCCATGGACAGTTCTCAGGTGACCGATCGCGAAAAGACACTCTGGTCGAGCATGGTTTTCGCCTTCCGTCCGCTCGTGATAACCGGCCGTTACGGTTCGAAGAGGTCATGGAGAGACTAAACCAGGTTGTCTTTTTGTCCGCCACACCAGGGGATTTTGAAGTCGACGCCAGCGACCAAGTAGTGGAGCAGATCATTCGACCGACAGGTCTCGTCGACCCAGAAGTTTTGGTGAAACCCACACGAGGTCAGATCGATGACCTAATCGATCAGATTGAACAAACCGTTGGGCGCGGAGACAGGGTATTGGTCACCACATTGACCAAAAAGATGTCTGAAGATTTGACGGACTACCTACTGGAGTTGGGGGTTAAGGTCAGGTACCTACACAGCGAAATTGACACGATTGAACGAATCGAAATATTGCGGGATCTACGCCTGGGCGAATTCGACGTCTTGGTGGGTATCAACCTGCTACGCGAAGGACTGGATTTACCTGAAGTTTCACTAGTTGCGATCCTTGATGCGGACAAGGAAGGTTTCCTGCGAAGTCAAACGTCGCTCATCCAAACGATCGGTAGGGCTGCTCGAAACGTCGATGGCCAAGTGGTTATGTACGCCGACAATGTGACGGATTCGATGCGGAGAGCGATTGATGAAACCAACAGGCGTAGAGGGCTACAGCAGACCTACAACGCGGAAAACGGAATTGACCCCCAAACAATCCGAAAGGCCGTGACCGATATCTTGCTTGTGCTTCGCGGCCAAGAAGCCGGCGCTCCTGTTCCGGAGAAACTTGCCTCAGGTCGCGTTCGCGTTGAAGAACAAGCCAGAAGAGATCTCGCTGAGCTTCCTGAAGACGATCTCAACCGACTTATCCATTCACTGGAACTGGAAATGGAAGAGGCGGCAGAAGACCTGCGTTTCGAATACGCCGCGAGACTTCGAGACGAAATTCGGGAGCTCCGACGCGACTTACGCGACGCAATGAGCTGAAATTTCAGCGTTGTTTGTGACAGATCGGTGAAGGGCACGGGCGTGGCGGCTAGGTTCGCTTCACAATTGACCTGGACGTCAATAGGACCCAGGTCTTGAAAGAGGAGTAGCGCAATGCCACATGAAGTGCGTGGGGTCGTGGCCAGAAAAAAAGGGGATCCGGTTTCTGTTGAAACAATCCATGTTCCCGATCCTGGACCAGGAGAAGTCATTGTCGACGTTCAGGCTTGCGGTGTTTGTCACACCGATCTTCACTATCGGGAGGGTGCCATCAACGACGACTTCCCCTTCCTGCTCGGACACGAAGCGGCGGGGATTGTTAGTCAGACAGGCCCTGGGGTTTCGAATCTGACAGAAGGCGATTTCGTCGTACTGAACTGGCGGGCCGTGTGTGGAGAGTGCCGCAGCTGTCTGCGGGGCAGACCTCAATATTGTTTTTCCACACACAACGCCCAACAGAAAATGACTGTGGACGGTATTGACCTAAGCCCGGCGTTGGGCATCGGAGCGTTTGCCGAGAAGACGTTGGTCGCTGCAGGTCAAGCAACAAAGGTCAGTGATGAGGCTGAACCCGAAGTTGCAGGCCTGATTGGTTGCGGTGTCATGGCTGGCCTCGGAGCGGCATTGAATACTGGCGGAGTGACGCGGGGCGACAGCGTTGCTGTCTGGGGTTGCGGCGGCGTGGGAGACGCAGCTATCGAGGGCGCACGGATTGCTGGCGCACACACGATCATCGCGATAGATCTCGATGAAGGAAAACTTGAGTGGGCCAAAGAGTTTGGAGCAACTCACACCATTAACTCCGCCGACATGGACACATCGCAAGTAATCGAAACAGTGCAAAGTCTCACGGGAGGCAACGGAGTTGACGTGGCTATTGAGGCGATAGGACTACCTGAGACATACGAGCAGGCGTTTTATTCTCGAGATCTAGCGGGCACGGTGGTCCTGGTGGGAGTTCCAAGTCCCGAAATGCGGATCGATTTGCCTCTTATCGAAGTCTTTGGACGAGGGGGGTCACTCAAAAGTTCCTGGTATGGGGACTGCCTTCCCACGCGCGACTTCCCGATGCTGATCGATCTGTACCTCCAAGGAAGGCTTCAGCTCGAGCGTTTCGTGTCCGAGAAAATAGGGATCACTGAAGTGGAAAACGCGTTCCATAAAATGGAACGCGGTGAAGTACTCCGATCTGTTGTCATTATCTGAAACGGCAAGCCCCCCACCCCGTTTCTCGCGATGACCCGGGATAGGATCCGACGACAATGGGAGATCAACTAATCGTCCGCGGTGCGCGAGAGAACAACCTGCGCAATGTTGACGTTGATTTGCCACGCGACAAGCTGATCGTGTTCACGGGGATATCGGGAAGCGGGAAATCGTCCTTGGCCTTCGACACCATCTACGCCGAGGGTCAACGGCGGTATGTGGAATCGTTGTCTGCCTACGCCCGACAGTTCCTTGGGCAAATGGATAAGCCGGATGTCGATTTTTTAGAAGGTCTCTCACCTGCAATCTCCATTGATCAGAAAAGTGCGAGCCGAAATCCTCGTTCCACCGTTGGGACGATTACTGAGGTTTATGACTATTTGCGACTCCTTTACGCGCGGGTTGGGATACAACACGATCCCGAAACCGACGAAGTTGTCCAGCGACAAACTCCCCAAGAGATCGTTGACCGTATTACAGAGACAGCAGTAGATGGCCGATTTCAAGTGCTGGCGCCGGTGGTGCGAGGGCGCAAAGGGGAATACCACACGCTGCTTTCGGACTTGGCGGCTCAGGGATACGCCAGGGCACGCGTGGACGGGGAAGTGGTCGAGCTTGGTGGGGAAGAGGCACAGGTCCAAGAACGACTCGAACGGTACGTCAATCATGACATCGAAGTCATCGTCGATCGGCTCGTCATGCGGGAAGGAATTGAACAACGGCTCGCCGAATCAGTCGAGGCTGCCCTTGGATTGGCAGACGGCCATGTCTGGGTCGAGTTGCTGCCCGAAGACGCTGAACCTCAACTTGTCACATTTAGCCAACATCTCTTTTCCCCGACCACCGGCCGTTCCTTTGACGAACTCGCCCCCAGGAACTTTTCATTCAATTCGCCCTACGGAGCATGCGGTACCTGCGATGGATTGGGAACTCGATTCGAAGTGGATCCAGAACTCATCATTCCAAACCCGGACCTCACGATCGAGGAAGGAGCAATAGCGCCCTTTGCGACGGGCGCCAGTCGTTGGTACGGACGTCTCCTACGGGCCACAGGTGAGGAGTTTGACCTTCCGATCGATCGACCCTGGTCCAAGCTCGCAGCGAAACATCGAAAACTGATCTTGAATGGCAGTCCACAAAACCGCAGGTTCACTGTCCGCTACCGGAACCGTTACGGGCGAAGTCGCAGCTACACGACTCATTGGGAAGGAGTAATCCCGCTACTCCAGCGCCGCCATGCGGATACCGATAGCGACCATTCGCGTGACCGCATCGAGGGATACATGCGTGAAGTGCCCTGTGGGACGTGCGGAGGAGCGCGACTCAACGAAGTTTCGCTTGCGGTTCGGGTTGCTGGCCACAACATTCACGAGATGTGCTCAGTTTCAATCGGTGAGGCCGCAAAGATTATTGATGGGCTGGCGCTAAGCGATCGAGACCGCATCATTGCTGAGCCCATCGTCAAAGAAATTGACGCGCGACTGAACTTCCTGCTCGATGTAGGCCTCGACTATTTGTCCTTGAATAGATCGGCGGCGACGCTTGCCGGTGGCGAGGCTCAACGAATCCGCCTGGCAAGCCAAATCGGAAGTGGTTTGGAAGGCGTTCTGTATGTTTTGGATGAGCCGTCCATCGGCCTTCATCAACGAGACAACCGCCGGCTCATAGAGACTCTCCAGCATCTTCGGGATCTTGGAAACACGGTCCTGGTTGTTGAACATGATCAGGAAACGATCCTGACATCTGACTGGGTGGTCGATATAGGACCTGGAGCTGGTGAACACGGCGGAGAAATTATCTACAGCGGACCAGTGGAAGGACTTCGAGGATCTAAAGGATCGGTAACGGGGGAGTACCTCAAAGGAATCCGATGTATCGAGATCCCGACGTCTCGTCGACAACCACTGGAACAGCCACTCGTTGTTCGCGGGGCCAGAGAAAACAATCTTCGTTCTATCGATGTTGAGATTCCGCTTGGCTGTTTCGTCGCGGTCACCGGTGTATCGGGTTCAGGGAAAAGCACCCTGATTAATGAAATTCTTCGAAAATCTTTGATGCAACGGATTTACAAATCCAAAGAGGTTCCTGGTTTACACACGTCACTTGAGGGTTGGCAGGCCTTAGACAAGGTCATCGACATCGACCAATCACCCATTGGTCGGACGCCTAGATCGAATCCCGCCACGTACACGGGTGCATTCGACAACATCCGGAAGCTGTTCGCTGCGACAAATGAAGCCAAGATTCGCGGCTATCTACCTGGCCGCTTCAGCTTCAACGTCAAAGGTGGAAGATGTGATGCATGCTCAGGTGACGGCACCATAAAGATCGAAATGCATTTCTTGCCCGATGTCTATGTGCCGTGCGAAAAGTGCAGTGGAGCTCGATACAACCGTGAGACGTTGGAGGTCAAATTCAAAGGGAAAACCATCTCCGATGTTCTTCATATGTCTTGCGAAGAAGCTTTGGAGTTCTTCTCGGCCCATCCGCCCATCGCACGACATATGCGGACCCTTGTCGACGTAGGTTTGGGATATATCCGGCTAGGACAACCAGCCACAACCCTCTCTGGGGGTGAAGCGCAACGGGTCAAGCTCGCGAGTGAACTATCGAAACGTCCGACGGGACACACGATCTACATTCTCGACGAACCAACAACAGGACTGCATTTCGAAGACATTCGTCGATTACTGGCAGTCCTGAGCCGACTGGTTGATCAAGGCAACACCGTTGTGGTCATTGAGCACAACCTAGACGTCATCAAGACCGCCGATTGGATTATCGACATGGGACCAGAAGGCGGAGATGGTGGTGGACTAGTTATCGCAAGCGGGACCCCCGAAAGGGTGGCCGAAGCCACTGAGAGCCATACTGGGCGCTTCTTGTCGCCGTTACTAGCGAGTTGACCATGCTTGCGGGCGAATAGCCTTTCTGTATGCCCTTGCGCCCCGCACCCGGCTCGGTTCCCGATGTTCCGGGGAGCTACCTATTCAAAGATGATGATGGGCGCATCATTTACGTTGGAAAGGCCAAGAGTCTTAGGAGTCGTCTCAACAGCTACTTCCAAGACTCAAGGAATCTCCACCCCCGGACGGTACAGATGATTTCGACAGCCACTTCCGTGGAATGGATCGAAGTTGCGACCGAGGTTGATGCGTTGATGTTGGAATACAGCCTCATCCAACGCCACCAACCGCGTTTCAACGTTCGCCTCCGAGATGACAAGTCGTACCCGTTCTTGGCAATCACCCTTCGAGATGACTGGCCGCGAGCGATGGTCATGCGTGGAAAGCGAAAACGGGGGAACAGATATTTTGGACCGTTCGGTCACGCTCACGCTATTCGAGACACCCTCGATTTGTTACTGAGGACATTTCCGATTCGAACATGCAGCGATAACAAAATGTCCGAACATCGAGGGCTCGGAAGACCTTGTCTGCTTTTTCATATAGAGCAATGCGCCGGTCCGTGTGTTGGTGAAATCACTGAAGAGGATTACAAAGAGTTAGTTCGGGAGTTAATTCGATTCCTAGAAGGACACACCAACGATGTCGTCCAAAATCTGACTCATCGAATGCACGAAGCTAGCAACAGCCTTGAGTTCGAATTAGCAGCCAGGCTGCGAGATCGGCTGTCGAGTGTCGAAAAAGCAATCGAGAAACAACAGATCGCCGGAACGAACAACGAAGATTTCGACATTATCGGCATACACGATGACGAGTTGGAGGCATCAATTCAAGTCTTTTATGTCAGAAAAGGTCGCGTCATGGGCCAGCGCGGGTTCATCGTCGACAAAGTGGAAGACGTGACTCAACCGGACCTTGTTGCACGGGTGATCGAGGACCTGTACCACGAGGACAACCCGATCGGTATGCCCAAAAACGTGTTCGTCCCTGAACTCCCCGAAAAGCAAACGCTCTACCAAGAATGGCTAAGTACCCAAAGGGGCTCTCGAGTGGAAATCCGTGTCCCACAGCGCGGAGACAAACGGGCCCTTCATGAAACCGCCACAAGAAACGCCCGGGAGTCATTCGGTCGACATCGACTCAAACGCGGCAGCGACCACAACAGTCGAGCGAGAGCTCTAGAAGAATTGCAGCGCTATCTCAACCTACCTAAAGCGCCTCTACGAATTGAGTGTTACGACATGAGTCACTTGCAAGGCACCGATTACGTGGGCTCGATGGTGGTGTTAGAGGACGCGCTGCCTCGAAAGAGTGAATATCGGCGATTCAAAATTCGCGATGTATCAGGAAACGACGATTTCGCGGCTATGGAAGAGGTCCTATCAAGACGTTTAGGGAATTATTTGCAGGAAAGAGGGTCAGCGCCGAACGAATCCAACAAATTCGCCTACCCCCCTCAGCTTCTGGTGGTCGACGGTGGAAAAGGTCAGCTAGGAGTAGCTCGACGCGTACTTGACACGCTTGGTTTGAGCGAGGAAATTCCAGTCGCTGCACTAGCAAAACAATTTGAAGAGGTTTTCGTTCCAGGTGAACCTGAACCGATTCAACTACCCCGCGGTTCGGAGGCCTTGTACCTGCTGCAACGTATTCGCGATGAAAGCCACCGTTTTGCCATCGCCTATCACCGTCAATTACGCAACAAAAGAATGACTCGGAGCGTTCTCGACGGAATTTCGGGTCTTGGAGATGTACGCCGTAAAAGGTTGATCAAAGAATTTGGTGGCGTGAGAAAAGTGCAACAAGCATCGCTAGAGGACCTAATGAGTTTGTCGTGGCTACCTAATAACGTGGCGAGCGCAGTCCATGAACGCACCCAAGGTCGAGCGTGAGACAAAAGCTCTGGGAGACCCACGCCCACTGGTGGCAAAAAGGCTTCACCGATGGAGCAGACGCTGAATACGAAGAACAGATACTTCCCTTAGCTGCCGACTTACTGACAGGCTTTGACCGAATTCTCGATATCGGCTGCGGAGAAGGACATGTCACCCGCCATCTAACGACGCAAAACTCTCACGTTCTGGGAATTGACGCCGCGTGGGCACAAATTCGCGTAGCCGCAGCGCGATCCAATAGCAACGGCTACGTACGAGGCTCGGCGGAAGGTCTTCCCTTCCGCGACAGCGTCTTCGACGCGGCGATAGCGTGTCTGGTTTTTGAACATATAGTCGAATTAGAAGCCGCAATTAGCGAGGTCGCACGAGTGCTGCGACCAACCGGACGCTTCGTTTTGATGCTGAATCACCCGCTTCTACAAACTCCGGGGAGCGGATGGGTTGACGACCACATAGCTAACCCCCCAAGCCAGTACTGGCGCATCGGGGATTACTTAGTCGAACAAGAAACCATAGAAGAAGTCGAACCGGGGGTTCACATTCCCTTTGTTCATCGTCCCATAAGTGCATATGCAAACGCGCTTTTCGCTCAGGGAATGACCCTCGAACGAATGCTTGAGCCGGCACCCCCGCAAGGATTCCTAGACCGGCACGACTCTTATGCTGCTGCCGCATTTATTCCGCGGCTATTGGTGCTGGTCTGTAATAAGGGTTAAGAAATCACGCTCTGCGACGTAGCCTTTAGAGATGGGCAGTCAACCAGATTTCATTGTGGTGGCAGGGCTGTCAGGCGCGGGGCGTTCGACGGTAGCTGACACCCTGGAAGACTTGGGTTGGTTCGTGATCGACAACCTTCCGCCGAGCCTGCTCGCGTCCGCTGCCGAACTGCTCACTGCGACCGATTCCTCGGTCGAGCGGTTGGCATTGGTAGCGGGTTCTCACGAATATCAAGAGGATCTGCTCAGCTTCTTACAAGAACTTCGGTCATCCACAACGCGAGTGAGCGTGGTGTTCCTTGACGCGCCCACAGATGTGTTGCTGCGACGGTACGACCAAACACGGCGCAGACACCCCCTTGACGCCAGCACTTCATCGGTGACCGAGGCCATCGCTCAAGAACGCGAACTGTTAGAGCCAATTCGACACGAGGCAGATGTTGTCATAGAGACCGGCGACCTCATCGTGCATGAACTAAAAGCCCGCGTGGTTGAAGTCTTCGGTGACGGCGACCGCGAACAATTGATGCAGACAACAATTATGTCCTTCGGTTTCAAACACGGTGTGCCGCCGGAAGCTGACTTGGTCTTTGACTGCCGATTCTTGCCAAACCCGCACTGGATTCCTGAGTTACGGCCTCTGACCGGTCTCGATCAAGAAGTTCGAAATTACGTTGTCGAACAACCATCGACGGTGGCGTTTATCGACCACCTGGTCCCATTGCTCGAATTTCTTATTCCCTCCTACGTCGCTGAGGGCAAGGCCTATTTAACGATCGCATTTGGCTGCACTGGCGGGTGGCATCGCAGTGTGGCGATCGCAGAGGAATTCGGGCGGATATTGGCTGAAAGCGGCCACTCGCTGAGGACCCGTCACCGCGATCTGGAATCCAAAGAAATCTAGAACAAAGGCATCGATTCGCCACTGAGCCAAACCAATGAAGTAGACATTGAACAGGATCTCTAATCCCCTTCAGAAAGGCATCTCTTTCAATGACCGTGCGTGTTGGCATCAACGGATTTGGTCGTATCGGCCGCAACTTTTTTCGAGCTGTACAAAAGCAAGGTGCGGACATCGAAATCGTTGCCGTAAACGACCTCGGCAACCAAGCCACGATGGCGCACCTTCTCAAATATGACTCAGTGCTGGGCAACTTACCCAACGACATTTCCGCAGCGGACGGGGGCATAGTGATCGACGGGCACCTCCTCCAAGTGCTCTCCGAACGCAACCCTGCCGATTTACCGTGGGGCGACCACGACGTTGACGTGGTAATCGAATCCACAGGCATCTTCACAGATCGCGACAAAGCGGCACAACACCTCGACGCAGGTGCACCACTGGTGATCGTCTCTGCGCCCGCCAACGGAGCCGACGCCACATTCGTCGTCGGCGTCAACCATGAAGAGTTTGACAAGGAGACTCACAAAGTCATTTCCAACGCGAGTTGCACAACCAATTGCTTCGTCCCCATGGTGCAGGTCCTTGATGATGCGTTCGGGGTCGAAAAAGGACTGATGACCACGGTCCATGCCTACACAGGTGACCAGTCTTTGGTCGATGGTCCCCACAGCGACCTGAGGAGAGCGCGCGCTTCAGCAGTGAATATTATTCCCACCTCGACAGGCGCGGCACGCGCGACAGGGCTCGTCCTTCAAGCCATGAACGGCAAACTCGATGGAACGTCATTACGAGTTCCGATTCCCGATGGTTCAATCACCGACTTCACAGCTGTCTTATCCGCCACTCCATCGGTTGAAGACATCAATCAAGCATTCGCGTCCGCTGCATCGACAGATCCCCTCCAAGGAGTTCTTTCCTATAGCGAAGATCCCTTGGTGTCCGCTGACATCGTTGGGGATCCTTCTAGTTGCGTGTTCGACTCCGGATTGACAATGACCGTAGATAACTTGGCCAAAGTGAGTGGCTGGTACGACAACGAGTGGGGCTACTCCAATCGGCTCGTCGACCTTGTCGAAATCACCTGCAGCTGAGCTAGAGGTGTCTGATCTGTCTGTACCCAGCCTGGAAAGCTTGGAAAGTACTTTGGGCGGTCTGGACGGAAAACGAATTCTGGTGAGGTGCGACTTCAACGTCCCTGTTCGCGGCGGAGCGATTTCCGACGATTTGAGGATCAAAGCGACTCTTCCAACATTGAATTGGCTTATGGAGAGAGGAGCCATCGTCGTCGCCTGCACTCACTTTGGACGCCCCCAAGGTGCGCCCGACCCGAAGTTTTCCGTGCAGCTACTGCGCGAAAAGGTCGAAGAGTTAGCTCCTGGAGTTGAGTTAATAGAGAACTTGCGTTTTGATCCAGGCGAAACAGACAACGCTCCGGAGTTTGTGAAGTATCTCGTCGACGGTGCCGGCGGAGACCCATTCGATGGGTATGTCAATGACGCATTCGGTGTTTCGCATCGAACCCATGCCTCAATTGTTGGGCCACCAGTCAGCCTTCCCTCGGCTGCGGGGCGCCTATTAGAGAAAGAAGTTGATGTTCTCACGCGAATGCGATCCGCCGCCGACCGCCCTTTTATTGCAGTCTTAGGCGGAGCGAAGGTCAGCGACAAACTTGGTGTCATAGAAGCTCTGCTCGGGGTGGTGGACCGCCTGCTTATCGGTGGAGGAATGTGTTTCACCTTTTTGAAGGCACTGGGCCACAGCGTCGGAGATTCCTTATGCGAAACCGATCAAGAACAAACGTGCAGGCGAATCCTAGATTCGGGAGCCCCGATTCTCTTGCCGTCTGATATCACCGCCCTAAGTCCCGATGGTGACATCGGGGGAGACAACGGTGAGGTTCGACAAATGGGACAGTCGATGCCTGAAGGTTGGACAGGCCTTGACATTGGACCGGGCACCGCAGCGGCATTCGAGGAGATCATCCACGACGCCAGGAGCGTCTTTTGGAACGGCCCGATGGGAATGTTCGAAGACCCCCGTTTTGCGGCCGGAACGCGTGCGGTTGGACAAGCTCTAGCTGACACAAAGGCGTTTACGGTGGTGGGGGGCGGAGACAGCGCAGCCGCGGTATCGGAAATGGGGTTGACACCATATATGGATCACATCAGTACCGGAGGAGGGGCCAGTCTTGAACTTCTCGAATTGGGCGACCTTCCAGGCCTTATCGCACTTAGAAATTGAGGGAACCTGAATGGCTCGAATTCCACTAATTTCCGGAAACTGGAAAATGAACCTCAATCATTTCGAGGCGATACAACTCATCCAAAAACTTAGCTACGAGTTAAGAAACCACGACTACGACGCGGTTGAGGTATCTGTGCACCCGCCGTACACGGATTTGCGGTCTGTTCAGACCGTGATCGACGCGGACCGCATGCGGTTTCAGCTCGGCGCCCAAAACTGTCACAGTGAAGTCTCAGGAGCGTTTACCGGAGAAATATCACCGGCCATGCTTGCAAAACTCAACGTCGATTATGTGATCGTGGGACACAGCGAACGAAGAGCCTTATTCGGTGAGAACGATGCGGTCGTCGCCGCAAAAGCGGCCGCTGTGTTTGGATGCGAAATGACGCCAATCGTGTGTGTAGGAGAAACCCTAGAAGAGCGCGAATCAGACCAAGCGGAGAGCGTCGTGGAAACGCAGGTACGCGGCAGTTTGGCATCCATCTCAGGGGACAAACTTGATGAGTTGGTGATCGCCTACGAGCCGGTCTGGGCCATCGGCACAGGAATGACTGCATCAGCACAAGATGCGCAGGAAATGTGTTCCCACATAAGAAAAGTTGTGGCGTCGATCCGCGCAACCTCAAGGAATCTGGTTCGTATCCAATATGGCGGTTCTGTGAAACCGTCAAATGTGACGGAATTGATGGCGATGTCGGACATCGATGGAGCTCTAGTTGGCGGTGCTTCCCTAGAAGCCGAGTCTTTTGCGAGGATCGTCAACTTCAAAGACGCCTAAAGTCGCCGCATGCGCAGCACTCATTCAGGTTCGGACCGGCCGCAACTACCTGAAGGTCTCGTGGCTTTCGTTAAACGGGACTGTCCTACCTGCGTCGACGTTGTATCGGTGCTAGAGGAGCTATGTGTTCGGGGACCCGGGATAGCGATCTACACCCAGGATGACCCCACGTTCCCCGAAACCGTTGACTCCAAGCAGCATGACCAAGACCTCAAGATGTCGTGGCACTTCGATGTGGAGACCGTACCCACCTTGATGTACGTGCAAGATGGCAAGGAAATGGCGAGAACTGTTGGATGGAGCCGACCTGACTGGGAGGCCTTGTCCGGGGTCGATGATTTAGGTATGGAACTTCCTGAGACGCGTCCCGGATGTGGGTCACTATCCGTCGACCCTAACTTGGCGGACGGTTTAGCCGTCAAATTTGGGGGCACCACGATGCAAAGCCGCCGTGTCGAGTTCGCGACTCTTGAAGATGAGTTTGATGCAATGTTTGACCGCGGCTGGTCCGATGGATTACCCATCGTGCCCCCGACCGAAGAGCGAGTGGCACGAATGCTGACTGGCACCAGTCGACAGCCAGAGGATCTCGTCGCAATCGTGCCTCCAACGTTGGTTGAATGCACGGTTGAAAAAGTCGCTATCAACGCCGTTATGGCCGGGTGCCGGCCTGAATACTTTCCCGTGGTGTTAGCAGCGGTAGAGGCAGCATGCACTGACCAGTTCAATATGCATGGCCTGTTGTGCACGCTCTGGTTTTCCGGGCCGATCATCATTGTCAACGGACCTATTCGGCGTCGGATCGGAATGAACACCGACAAGAACGCGTTAGGTCAGGGGAATAGGGCAAATTCAACTATTGGGCGAGCGCTGCAACTCGTTGTGCGGAATGTAGGAGGAGGCAAACCAGGAATTGGTGGAATCGATCGTTCGGCTTTAGGGGCACCGTCCAAGATCGGTTGGTGTTTCGCAGAGGACGAGGAAAACCTGCCTGATGGGTGGGATCCTCTTTCGGTGACTCGCGGATTCGAATTAGAGCAAGACACAGTCACTTTGTTCGCCGGCCACGGTCCCATTGGTTGTATCGATCAAATTTCGCGCACCCCCGAATCGCTGATCCGGACCCTGGCACAGCAGCTACATGGCATAGGAAATCGCAAACTTCCGAGCGAGGCGATGATAGTGATGACACCAGAGCATATGAATGTGTTCGAAGCAGCGGGCTGGTCCAAAGCAAAGTTTTACGAAGAACTTGAACCGCTTCTCCAGATGGATGCGGAGTTATCAGCCCGGGGAGCACAAGGAATAGAGGAAGGCATTCCTAACCGGAGCAACGAGGAAACCATATTTGGGTCGGTTGCGGGTCGAACGATCAGAAAACTTCCCGACTGGTCTCCAATGATTGTGCGCGCCGGAGGCGGAGCCGGTGGTTTCTCCGCCATCTTGGAAGGCTGGGTTCCGGGCGCCAAAGGAAGCACACCGATCACTCATCCAATACTTGGGTAACGCAAAAGGTCATACCCATCACCTTGCCTCCCAGATGGATCGGCGACGTCGCCTGACGCATTTACATGTCGATTATTGGATCGAGGACCCAGCTAGCGACGCTGGTACCATCTGGCGTGTGTTGACATGGATTGTCGGTGCCCTGCACCTCACCTCGGCGTTCGCTCTCGTGGGCCTTGTGCTACTGCACAGTGGAAAGGGCGGCGGAGTGTCGGACATGTTTGGCGGAAGCGTCGGAGCGACAGCAGCCGGATCGACTGTGGCGGAAAAGAACCTGAGTCGCATCACCGTTGTAGTTGCTGTCACCTTTGGCTTTACGACTTTGATTTTGGGTCTCCTTCTGGCATAACCAACAAACGGCCTCAACAAGCAAAGGCGTCGATTGCTCTTTTGGGCAAGTTTGAGGACGTTGGTAGAGTGAACGTTCTTCCGGAATCTCGGAATAGCGTCGGAGTGGCGGAATTGGCAGACGCGCTAGACTAAGGATCTAGTGCCCGTTAAGGGTGTGGGGGTTCAAGTCCCCCCTCCGACACCACAAGAAGCGCCATTTGCCGTCTGAGAGACGGCTGCGCGTATCTATACCTAGGGCTTCTGACGTCGCCCAACGCCCCCCTCAGGGGAGGGGTGACAGACTGAGACCATGAGACGGTTTGCGGGTGTGCTGCTGTTGGGAGCGTTGCTAGTTGCCTGTGGTGGTGGGAGTAACGGCAACAAGATCGCCTTCACCAGCGACCGGGACGGCAACCGGGAGATCTTCGTGATGAACGCCAACGGGACCGGTGTCCAGCAACTCACCGACAACAACGACTTGAACTTTGTTCCGGCGTGGTCGCCGAACGGCAACAAGATCGCCTTCACCAGCGACCGGGACGGCGACGAAGAGATCTTCGTGATGAACGCCAACGGGACCGGTGTCCAGCAACTCACCGACAACGACGACGTTGACTGGAATGCGGCGTGGTCGCCGAACGGCAACGAGATCGCGTTTTCGAGCGAGGGCGAGGTCTTCGTGATGAACGCCAACGGGACCGGAGTCCACCAACTCACCGACAACGACGACGGTGACTGGAATCCGGCGTGGTCGCCTAACGGCAACAAGATCGCCTTCGACAGTAACCGGTACGGCGACGAAGAGATCTTCGTGATGAACGCCAACGGGACCGGTGTCCACCAACTCACCGACAACGACGACTACGACATGTCTCCGGTGTGGTCGCCTAACGGCAACAAGATCGCCTTCACCAGTGACCGGTACGGCGACTGGGAGATCTTCGTGATGAACGCCGACGGCAGCAATGTCGTGTCGCTCGGTCAGCAGGGTGTTGTCTCCAGTTGGGTTGGCTGACCGTGACGACTCTGTTGGGATGATGCCGTTGACTAGGGGCGTTCAAGTCCCCCCTCCGACACCAAACAACCCGCTAGAAATCGGGGATTTCTAATTTGCATCATCGTTTTGGGTCCAACGGAAGATAGTGACAGGTATCGCTCTCCGATGTCGCCTCCATCGTACCGGCGGCCCGGTCAGTGCCGAATGATGACGGGGATGGAATCTGGGTCGGTGACCCAGGCGAAGAGCAGCAACTGGGGCTCGTCACCAGTGACCGTGGCATGGCGGACTCCGGTGTCGTGAAAGAATACCGCTCCGGGTCCGTGGGACGACCAGTCATCGCCCCATTGCCAGTCGGCTGTCCCACTAACCACCCAGTAGACCTCGGCCGCTTTGTGGACGTGTGGTGGATAGACCACTCCAGGACCCTGAAGGACCAGCCCGACGAACACCTCGTTGCTGAGATACAGGGGAGTCACCGCGTTCCCAGAGATGGCATCCTCGGCGGCCCCGATAACCGGCGAGTAGGCGTAGTTGGCCCGTAGGGCGTCCATATCCGGCTGGCCGCCATAGTTGGGGTACGGCTGGGCCCAACTGGTCTGCCCGGCCACTATCCGGGCCAAGTCGGCCGGGACCCCTACGCCAGCCGCCAGGGCCGCTTCGAAGTGTCGGTCGACCACCGGCAGGCCAACCTGGGGAGTTGGTTCGGCCACTGTGACGTGGTCCAAGCCGTCAGCTAGTAGAGTCATCGGTCGGGCCAACTCGGGGTCACGGTCCCTCTCGGTGACGGCGAAGGCACGGAACGCTTCGATAAAGGGGGCGACCACGGCTCGGAACCTAGACCCGGTTAGTCGCTCAGGCCTGTAGACGGTAGGGCGCTCAGCGTTCTTCGAAGGCGGCCCCGCCCGGACCGTATTCGGTCAAAGGTGTCTTGAGTCTGCGAACCGCTATTCATACTTATACGGTACTCCTGCAACAGAAGAGGGAGTTCAAGCCCCCCCTTCCGATACCACAGGCTGCGCGTGTCTGGCGCATGTTGTAGACCTTCGGAATGGCTGTCGATGGCGTGTCCATGGTTCGGAGGGCCGAACAAGCGGATCATCGGACTGCCACAGAAGTTCTCTTGCGCTCGCGGCATGCGTCGGTACCGGCGATTCCGCCTCTTGTGCATTCTGACGAGGAGGTGGAGCGGCACTTTGTGGGAACCGTCATGCCGTGTGCCGAGGTGTGGGTGGCTGAAGTCGACGAAACGGTTAGTGGTGTGCTGGTTCTGAATGGGAATTGGATTGAACAGTTGTATGTCGACCCCGATTGGACCAATCAAGGACTTGGTACCGCACTCATAGAACGAGCGAAAGTCGAACGCCCCGAGGCCCTTGACCTCTGGACGTTTGAAAGCAACCAAGGGGCACAACGCTTTTATGAACGGCATGGTTTCCGGGCTGTCGGTGGCACCAACGGTGACAACGAGGAGGGAGAGCCAGATATCCACTACCGGTGGACCAGGTGAGCAGCATGTGTTGTGATTAGGTGATGGACAGAGGCGTTCAAGACACGGAGGTTTGCAGCCATGGACATCACTACGACCGAATCACTGCCAGGGCGCCGGATCACCGCGGTGAAAGGTGTGGCGGTCGGTTCGACGGTCCGGACGAAGAACATCGGCAAAGACATCGGCGCAGGGCTCAAGTCACTCGTCGGTGGTGAGCTTAAGAGCTATTCGGAGATGCTCGTCGAGGCGCGAGCTGAGGCGCTCTCTCGGATGGAAGCGCAAGCCACCCAACTCGGCGCTGACGCGCTCGTCAACCTCCGGTTTATGACATCGGCCGTTGCCACCGGCGCTTCAGAAATCTTGGCATACGCGACTGCAGTTACTACCGAACCCGCCTAATCAGGGAATCCATGACATACCGGTGAGCGCTGCGATGAATTTACGGCTAGCAATCCGCGCTGACCTTGGAGCCATCGTGGCGCTCACGACTGATCCACTGGGATCAGCCGATGACCAACACCTTGGCGCTTTACTCAAACGTGATGACCGTGCGTCCTTCGGTTCCGGAGAGCATCGCGTCTAGTGCGTCCTGAACTTGTTCAATCGGCACCCGTTTGGAAATTAGACGGTCAACGGGCAAGCGGCCGTCAAGGTAGGCAGTACAGAGGTCATCGATTGCTTGACCAGGGTCACGTGCAGCGTAATAGCTGCCCTTAATCGTTTTTTCGGACCGGATGAGGTTAGCGCTGATGAATTTGGTCGAGTCAGAGGTGCTGGGAACGCCAACCAAAACCATTGTTCCGCCGGGCCTAACTGCTTCAAGCCATTCTTCCTGGAGGCGAGTATTGCCAATTGCTTCGAGTACGACGTCAGCACCCCTTCCTGCAGTCAGCTCGACGACCCGTTCGATAGCTTGTGCGTCGGCTTCAACGAAGTCTGTTGCTCCAAGATCCATAGAGAGTTGTTTCTTAGCTAGTTCGCGATCAACAGCAATGATTTGCTCTGCCCCGGCCATCTTGGCGCCCATGACGGCGCTAAGCCCGACCCCACCAGCGCCTACTACTGCGACTCGGTCCCCGGGCTTGATATCGCCACGATGCAACGCAGCGCCGACCCCCGTTGCCACTGCGCACCCCACCACCGCAGCGACTTCATAAGGCACCTCGGGATCCAATATTTGACAACATTCTGCCGGTACAACCATATGGTCGGCCCAGGTAGAGATTCCCGAATAATGAAGAATCGGTTGACCTGAACGTGAAATTCGGCTGGTGCCGTCGGCCATATAGCCGGTCCAGATCTTTTGAGTCACATTGGGACAGAGGTGATGTTGTTGCCGGTCGCAATAGAAGCAAGCTTTGCAGCTGGGGACCCAATTCAAAGCAACTCGATCGCCGATCTGAACGCTCACGACATTCGGGCCGACGGCTACTACTTCGCCGGCGCCTTCATGGCCGAGCACACACGGCAGATCGGCGTCATGCTGGCCGGTAACGACATGTTGGTCACTGTGGCATATACCTGAAGCACCCATCTTGACCAACACTTCGCCGCTTAGCGGGTCGCCGAGATCAAGGGATTCGACATGGATAGGGCCGCCGATTGCGTCAAGGGTAACCGCCGTGATCTTCATGAATCCTCCTGGGCAGGAGTTGTCAATCGACTATGTAAATCTTGAAGTTCAGACCAGACAGCGGGATGGATCGGTATCCCATTCTTGAGGCGCTCAGTCATGATGAAATGCTCGCGTTGACCGGGCACCTGAACACGGTCGAAACCGGGCGCTGGACGGGTCGATCGCATGTCATCAACTATCTCGGAAACCATTTCTGAGATTTTGATCGAGCTTCTATATGTTGTGACGTCGATTAGCACTATCACCCAGTTGCACTCCACCGTTTCGGTTCCAAGCATCGCTGTAGCGAGCAATTCGGCAATGAGGCCCATGCCGTAGCCACGGGCCCCAGCGAAGGGCCGGATCGCACCGCCATCGCGAAGATAAGCGTTGGGATCATCGGTTGGAACACCCTCGGAGGTTTGCAAAAAGACGCCCCCCATTAGTTGCCCACGTTTTCGTGCCTCTTGGGTCTTCCCACCAGAGGTCATACCTGTCGCGAAATCAGCGATGATCGGTCCGTCGCCCGTGCCTGGGAAACCAAACGCCCATGGGTTGGTTGGAAGCTTTGCCTCCACACCTCCATACGGCGCGACCTGTCGCCAGTGCTCGCGACGTCCCCCGCCGCCGATGATGGACGCCAGTCCGGCCGTAGCGGCCATCTCGGCGTAGTGTCCGAGACGCCCGGTGTGACCACAGTTGGTCACAGCCACTACTGAGGAGCCATGTTCCTTAGCTAGGGTCATCGCTTCGTTCGTCGCAAGGTTCATGGCTGGATGACCGAACCCGGCGTTACCTTGAATGACTACTGCACCGCGCCCCGTTCGTTTCACTCTTGGCCGACCGGTCGGGTCGAGATATCCAGAGGAGGCCTGCTTTTCGTATTGTGTAAGACGCATGGTGCCGTGAGAATGAACTCCCCGAAGGTCGCTACCAACGAGGTGCGACGCGATCGCATCAGCGATGTCCTCATCGCACCCGACGGCGCTAAGAATTTCGGTGGCGAACGACGTCAATGCATCTGCGGACACTACGACATCGGTCACGAAAGCGAGCGCCTGTCTGGGTCTTCGGGCCCCCGGTCACTTGGCCGATAGCGACGTAGGTAAATCATCTCGACGACTATCGCTCGCCCTGGCGGCGCACGTCAAGACCGAACAGCGCTTTATGTAAACGAGGCGGATGAGCGGGTGTGCAACTCCGGTGTCTTTTGTGGGTGCAGGCGTGAGTCGCATGCGAAACTGAACATATGGGGATCAACTACGGGCAGCTTGTTCGGGGTGACCGTATTCATGCGAGCTTGCTACACGATCCCGAAGCGTTCGCCGATGAGATGGAACGAATTTTCGTTAACGGTTGGGTGTTCGTCGGACACGAATCAGAGATCAAAGAACACGGCGACTGGGTAACCCGTCAACTCGGCACCGAATCGGTGATCATGGTTCGCGAATCTGATGAGTCGGTGAAGGTGTTGGCCAACAGATGTTCACATCGCGGTACTGCTCTGTGCTGGGAGCAGCGAGGAAACAACTCATTTTTCCAATGCACGTACCACAACTGGCGGTTCGGTCTTGACGGATCCGTTCGAGCAATCCCTTTCCCAGACGGTTATGACACACCAAAAGAGGACCTCGGGTTAGATGCAGCGAAGAGATTAGAAACACATCGCGGGTTTGTCTTCGTCAATCTGGACGGATCAGCAGGCCCGTTGGCCGACCATTTGGGCGCTGCGGGGTACGAACTAATTGACAGACTTTGTGATCTCAGTCCGACAGGTGAAATTGATCTTTCCAAAGGGTGGATCGCACATCGGGTGCAGTCCAACTGGAAGCTGTGGCCTGAGAGCGACAGCGACGGCTACCACGTCGGCTTTGTTCACGCGTCAATGTCAGAAACAACTGATACCTACTACGACGAGGTCGCTGTCGGTGGAGACGCGGTGCGTAGATCCCGCGCTGTCGACTACGGCAACGGCCATATCGAACTTGACTGGCGACCGAGTTACCAACGACAACTGGCATGGTTAGGTATAACCCGTGACAAAGTCGAGTCTTACTGTGAAGCGCTTACAGAGCGAGATGGAACAGAATCAGCGGAACAGATGCTGTGGGACGGACCACCTCACGCCTTCCTATTCCCGAACCTATTTCTGGGGGAGTTGGTCATAGCGATCGTCGAACCGGTTGGGCCGGGTGAGATGATCCACAGGCATACGTCGGTTCAATTCGAGGGTGTCAGCGAAGACTTCAATCGACGATTGCTGCGCCAGACCGAGGCGGCGGTAGGTCCGGCCTCCTTCATCACCAGTGACGACGCAATAACGGCCGAACGTATTCAAGCAGGGATATCCGGCACTCAACGATCTTGGGCTGATCAGGATCGCGGGTGGATTGATCTCAGTCGCGGACTTCACCGCGAACAGATTGATGAAACCGGTGCTCGATCAAGTGACGCATCGGATGAGACAACTAATCGTGGTTTCTGGCATCGGTACCTGGAAATCATGACTGAGCAGGTTTGAGCGTGACCTCGCTCCAACTAAAAGCAGAAGTAGAAGACTTCTTGTATCGCGAGGCGCGCCTCGCGGACGAGTTCCAACTGGATGAATGGGAGGCCCTGCTCACAGATGACTTTCATTACTGGGTTCCAGCTGGACGGCTTGAAGGCGACCCTTCGGAGCAGCTGGCGTATTTGAACGACAATCGGGCTCGAGTAGCGACCCGTATACGCCAGCTCAAGACCGGTAAACGTTTATCGCAGCTTCCTTTTTCGCCGATGCGTCGCATGATCTCAAATATTGAGGTTGTGGATCAGGGTGACGACACGATTTCGGTGAAGGCGAATTTTGTTATCTATGAGATCGCTGCACAATCAACCGGGGAGTTACGAATCTGGCCGGGTCAGGCGCAATATCGGCTACGTAGAGTAGATGGATCCCTGCGAATGTCCTCCAAGTGGGTTGAGCTAGTCACTGCCGAACTAGGACAGCGCAACCTAACGTTCTTGATCTAGTCGCGGCGGTTGGTTTATAGCGGCCAGGGCAGCGATCGCCGGTGCACTCCGTGGACTCCTGGTGGCTACCCGTTGGTCCGTGATGGAGCCTCACGCGTTCGGAAGGTTGCCGATGATGCGCGTGGGAACAACCAGCACTGCTGCTCTGCGACTGCGAATCATTTCACGGTCGTACTCTTCGAAATCAGCATGCTCGCCGCCAGCCGCTTCATAAATTTCCCGAAGCAACAATCGGAGTTTCTCGTCGTCGATACCGGTGGCTTGGTCATCGGGACCAATCAGATCAGCCTTTCCCGTGACAGCAACCCAGTTCCAGCCTCGGCGAACAGCCACCGTCATCTCGGACCCGCGGCGCACATGCCTTAAACGCGCCGCTTTCCCCATAGACACTAAGGCAACACAGTCTTCGTTGGTGAGGGGATGGCGGATGATGCCGCAGTTAGCGATGCTGGAAAGTACCCGGCCATCGTTTTGGACGGTGCTAATTGTCGCTAAGCCAGTTTCGGAACTGAGAAATTTCCTTACATCTTCAAGTTCGAGCATTGACGCATCCAGGTTCTTAAGTCGGGCAGGTTCAAGCGAAACTAGCGGAATGGGCCACTAGAGCCGTCACAACATAGTCGGGTCTCTCGTGAAATGGCTGGTGGCGCGGTATGAGAGGTCATTGCGATTAAATGGACACAGCCGTACTTCTGACTCTCGGCCTGTTGTATTCTCGCCTTTCGCAGGTCAGCTACTGCACCGTGAAGTAGGGGAGCCATGGGACCACGGACTGGAACGGACCGCTTGATGTATGAACGGTCCATCGTAGAACCCCATGTGGGTTCAATTGGCTGGCGTAGCCTTTTTAACATCACCTGGTGCGTACTCGGTTGGGTATCGATCGTGGCCCTCCGAACAGCCGAGATGATCCCACTTTGGGCTGCGGTGTTACTTGCCGCACTGTTCCTACAAGCCTGTTATATGCCGATGCACGAGTCGGTCCACAAAACTCTGTCTGCAGGGCGACCGGCCTTACGTTGGGTAGATCGAAGCGTGGGAGCTCTAGCGGGCTGGTTGCTGTGTGAGTCGTTCAGCGCCCACAGCATCACCCATCTCAAGCACCATACGCACACCAACGATGAAACAGACCCGGATGTTCTCAACTCTAAAGGCTCGCCTCGGGACATATTGTTCCGTGTGATCATCGGAATGATCTTGTACCCCCTAGGTCCAGTGTTTGCAGCGATACCGCCCACGCGTCGCCTCCTACCCAAAGGGCTCGCAGCGCGGCTCGGACAAATGGCTCAACTTCGCGGACCTGAAGCGATAGCGGCAGGGAAACCAGTCGTCATTGGTCATGTTGCTGTTCTGGTCTTGGGCTCAATATTGGGGTACGCCGAAACGGTTTGGTTGCTGTGGTATCTCCCCGCATGGATCGGCCGCTTCTGGCTATCGCTTGTGTTTGGATGGCTCCCGCATCACCCACACAGTGAGACCGGTAGGTACCGCGACACGCGGGTGTTTACCTTCTTCGGCTCAACGTTTCTGATACGCGGTCACGATTATCATCTGCTGCACCACCTGTTCCCCATCGTGCCGCACTACCGCCTGCGCCGCCTTTGGCGAGAGATTGGTCACCACCTAACAGACCAAGGGGCTCGAGTTGAAGGACGTGCTGCTAAACGCCTCCAATTTGTGGAGAACACTGGTTCACACACAAAGTAAGGCAGCTACGGATTCGTCCAGCCTGGTCTTGGAATCGAAAGAAGTGCGGACGCGATGAATGGGATATGTGGGTTATTGCTGATCGCTGTAGCGGTGACAGCTGCCGGGGTATGGAAGATCGGACTGGTGAAGAAACTTGAGTTTGGGCGTAACATCACGCTATGGAAATTGTCCTAACCGGCACCGGAACACCTCTCCCGGACGCAAATAGGGCGGGCCCTTCAACTCTCGTTAAGGCCGATGACACTCACATCCTTGTTGACGCGGGACGAGGCGTCGTGATGAGAATGGCCGGAGCCGGATCACTTCCATTGTTCTTGCGAGCGGTACTCATCACTCACCTTCACAGTGACCACATCAGCGACCTCAATGACGTGATCACCACTCACTGGATCATGAGTCAAGGCAACGCGACGCTTGCTATCTACGGCCCGCCCGGCACGAAGGAATTTGTGTCCCGTCAACTTCACGCTCTTGAAGCAGACATTGGCTATCGAATCGAACATCACGACCAACTCACCCAAGGCCCAAAGGTTGAGGTAGTGGAGCTGTCGCCCGAGGAAAGCTTCGAACTTGACGATGTGTCCATCCGCACAGCCGCGACGGAGCATGCTCCCGTCCGACCAACACTCGGCTATCGAATCGAACACGGTCAAGCGGCTGTTGCGCTAGTGGGTGACACGATTCCGTGTGACGGCGTCGACGATTTAGCTGCTTCAGCAGACGCATACGTCCAAACCGTTATCCGCAAAGATCTTGTCGCTCTCGCCCCCCCTGGGATGCTCCATGACATATTGGATTATCACTCCGACGTTGAAGAGGCGGCCCAAACAGCCACTCGGGCGGGGGCCAAACAACTCGTTTTGACCCACATGGTTCCAGCGCCAACAACTGAGCAGTACCCCGAATGGATCGCACTAGCCCGCAAACACTTCGACGGAGAAATTGTTATCGGTGAAGATCTGACCACCATTTCGATTTAAAGGAAATATGTGACACCCGTATCTCGTCCACCGTTCAAGGGTCGGATAGGTCGAACTCTCGACGAATCTGAGCCGCATTTCCCTAGCTCGCCGCACCCCGGCGATAACGCTCCCAACGTGGTCCTAGTACTCGTGGACGACACCGGTTTTGCTCAACTTGGTTGTTACGGATCTGATATCGACACCCCCAATTTGGATGCCCTGGCCCGAAATGGACTGCAATTCACGAACTTCCATGTGACACCACTTTGCTCGCCAACCAGGGCCGCCCTTTTGACAGGTAGATCTCAACACAGTGTCGGAATGCGTTCAGTCTCCAATCACCAAACAGGTTTCCCCCATCAACTTGGACACATCTCTAACCACGCCGCAACGATCGCTGAAGTACTCAAAGCAGCGGGTTATGCGACGCTTTGCGCCGGAAAGTGGCACCTAGCACCAACGAACGATATTTCAGCCGCTGGCCCATTCGATCAATGGCCACTCGGCAGAGGCTTTGACCGGTTTTATGGCTTTCTTGAGGGGGAGACCGATCAGTTCCATCCCCAGTTAGTAGTCGATAACCACCACATCGATCCGCCCGGCACACCCGCAGATGGATATCACCTGAGCGAAGACCTCGTCGACCAGCTCCTGCAGATGATCAACGACAGCAAAGGAGTTCGGCCTGACCGGCCATTTTTTGCGTACTTGCCCTTCGGAGCGACACATGCTCCACACCAAGCACCGGAGTCATATCTTGCAAAATATCGGGGCCGCTACGACGAAGGCTGGGACGTCACGCGTCAGCGCTGGTATGAACGGCAACTTGAACTAGGAGTTACCTCCAGCGACACTCAACTCGCTCCTAGAAATCCCGGGGTCGAAGCGTGGGAGGATCTCCCGAACAACCACCAAAAATTCGCTTGTCGACTTCAAGAAGCGTTCGCAGCGTTTCTCGACCATACCGATGACCAAGTAGGCCGTTTCATCGACGGACTCCGAAAGATGGGTCAATTAGAAAACACAATTCTTGTTTTCCTTGCCGACAACGGAGCCTCCCAAGAAGGTGGACCGTTCGGCGTGATGCATGAAATGAAATTCTTTAACGGTGTGTTCGACTCGCCCGACGACCTCATCGATCGTATTGACGAAATCGGCGGACCACATAGCCACACGAATTACCCGTGGGGTTGGGCCCAGTGCGGCAACACACCCTTCAAGTGGTACAAACAAAACACCCACGAAGGCGGGGTACATGTCCCAATGATCCTTCACTGGCCTGTTGGCGTAGGTCCAGAACAAAACGGGACCTTACGGAGGCAATTCGTCAATGTTTCAGATGTAGCACCCACTATCTACGAACTATTGGGGTTGACCGCTCCTGAAACCCATAACGGGCTTGAACAGCTACCCGTGACCGGGCGTTCGTTCGCACCAATACTTAACGCCCCCGACCTTCCAGCAACGAATAGGTTGCAGTATTTTGAGCAATTCGGTTCTCGAGCGCTCATCGCAGAAGACAATGGGACATGGTGGAAAGCGGTCACACGACACATCAAAGGGCAGTCATTCGACGAAGACCGATGGGAGCTCTACAACCTTTCGGCAGATCAATCCGAATGCACTGATCTGGCAGAGGTCGAACCAACAAAACTTGAAGAACTCGTAGATCTCTGGTGGGAGGAAGCAGAAATCCATGGCGTTCTCCCACTCGATGACCGGACGATAGAACTCTTTGGGTCTCGGCTCGATGACCATTCACCTCATCCCACCCATCGCAAATACCGCTATCGCCCACCAATGTCTCCGATACCTGCTCAAGCGGCACCCTCGCCTTCGGGTCGCTCATGGAATATGACGGCACGCCTAAGAAGTGAGAGCCCCGACGAAGGTGTCCTCTACGCGACCGGTAACGAAAATTCTGGTATGACGGTATTTATCCAGGATTCTCATTTGGTGGTTGACTACAACGCCTTCGATGAACACACCATTGTCGAATCCGATGTTCCAATACCCGAGGGTGAAAATGTGCTCCTCGTCAAGATTGAGCGCACAAGCCGCACCTCTGGTCGCGTCGAGCTTGCGGTCAACGACCTTGTTTGCGGGAGTGTCGAGTTACCGTTCATGATGAGGATGATCAGTTCTATCGGAGCGAGCGTCGGCTACGACCATGGCTCTGCGGTATCCGCTAGATACGACGCACCATATGAATTCACAGGCGAGCTACACGAAGTCGTTATAGAACTCGGGGCAAGAACATCAGCGGAGACACAGACAGCCGCTAAGGCCGAAATGTCACGTCAATGAACGAGCCGAAACCTGTGTTACCGGGTTTGAAGAGGCGAGAGCGTTGCTCCGAGACGGACCGATCACTAGATACGAAAATGAGGAGTCGTGATGGAAGTCACTAATGAAGTACTGCCAACCAGTGCAGAACGCATCAACGAGATGATGCAACCCGGTCCCGAAGGACCGATCTACATGGTGAATTTGTTGAAATTCAAGGACCAGGCGCATTACGAAGATGACCGGCAAAGCGAACTCACCGGACGGGAGGCCTATCAACTGTACGGACAAGCTGTCTCAAAGTTGATCGGCGAATATGGAGGGGAAGTAGTTTTTGTTGCCGACGTCACCTTCCTGGCCCTGGGGCAAGTGGAAGAACTATGGGACGAGGTCGCGATAGCAAAATATCCGAATCGGGCGGCACTGCTCGCCATGAGCTCATCTCAGGAGTGGAGAGACGCGGCGGTGCACCGCAGTGCGGGACTTGCCGGGCAACTCAACATAGAATCGGTTTCTCCACACTGGTAGTCCGACGGCGTCGGGGGACGTGATGACTCGACCCGACCGCAGACGACGGGGACGCACAGCAGCACAAGCAAGGCGCGAAACATCACCGAACCCTGTCCCTCCAGGCCTCTCAGGAGGCCGCTATCAGCCACTTGCCATTCCACAAGTCAACGAAATAGTCGACGGAACGTACACCCTGTTGGAAACGGTGGGTGTGAGCGAAGCACCCGACTTCGTAATTGACGTTGTCGTCGAGGCCGGGGGACAGGTGGTCAACGGAAGGTTGCTCTACCCGCGCGAACTGGCCCAATCTTTGGTCGAGCAGGCGCCCACAGGTTTCGTGCTTTGCGGTAGAGACAGCGAGTACGACTTAGATCTCTCCGCGCACCGTGTCCATCTAGGAACTGGAGGCGCGGCACCGATGATTATCGACATCAACAACGGTAAGTACCGCCCCTCCACCCTTCGAGATCTCTACGACGTAGCTCGGCTCGTTGACGGTTTGCAACATGTCCACTTTCTGAGCCGGCCCCTTGTCGCAGGAGACATGCCCGATGAGGAAACACTCGACATAAACACGGCCTACGCCTGCCTAGCCGCAACTCGGAAACATGTTGTCACTAGTGCCACGAACGGAGCGATAGCAGCAGAAGTCGCGGAACTGTGTTTCGAGATAGCGGGATCTCAGGAGTTGTTTATTGAACGTCCGTTTCTCTCATTTAACGTCAACCACGTCACGCCGCCCTTGCGGATGAGTGAACATGCAATGGAGGTGCTTCGCGTCGCAGCGCAACTCGGAATCCCCGCACACGCAAACGTGTTTAGCCAAGTCGGCGCTTCGTCCCCAGCTGGGCTTGGTGCTGCGATCAGCCAGGCTATGGCAGAAGCATTGGCGGGAATGGTCTTCAGTTGGCTTGTAAATCCTTCCGCCAAGGTAATTTGCGGACCTGAGCCGATGATCGTCGACCTACGAACAGGAGGTATGAGCGGCGGCGGGGGCGAACAAGCATTGGTGATGGCCGCTGCGACACAAGTTGCTCGATCGCTAGGTCTGCCAAATCGGTCGATTGCTGGGGCCAGCGACGCCAAAACCTCCGATGTCCAAAGCGGCGCAGAAAAGGCATTAGCCATAACATTGGCCGCTCAGGCAGGCAGCAATCTCGTCACACAAGCGTGCGGGATGCAGGCCGCACTCATGGCAGCTTCATTCGAAAGCTATGTCCTTGACAACGACATGCTCGGTGCCATCATGAGCTCCTTGAGGCCAGTAGAGACTCAAGAAATCGATACGGCAATGATTCAGGAAGTGGTTGCGGGGCCCGGCCACTTCTTAGGTGAATCCGACACACTCGAAAGAATGACTACGGACTTCGTCTATCCGAGCGTGGCTGATCGAACAGACTTCGAGCTCTGGGAGCAAACAGGACGTCCCACGCAACTCGACGCAGCGCGGCGCGAAGTGCAACGGATTCTTTCCGAACACCCTGGGTGCTTATTCGAACCCGCTCTTGACAAACGAATTCGTTCGCGGTTCGACATCCGACTTAACTGGTAGAGGTCCACTGTGAGGGGGTTAGCGGTGTTTCAACTAAGCACTGCGTCACGCCGTCTGAGTTGGATGGTGTGGCCGATAGCCCTGGTGGTCACGCAACAACTGCTGTTCCCGGCCCCCGCAGGATCGTTTGTGTCTGGGCTAGTGCTCGGCAGCATCACCTCCCTAATAGCAGTGGCCATGTACCTCGTCTACCGGGCCAACAACGTTCTGAATTTCGCGGCCGGGGAACTTGGACTGCTCCCAGCGGTTTTTGCGATGTTGTTGGTACTGGAATCAGGTTGGAATTGGTACCTGTCCTTCTTCTTGGCTCTGCTATGTGCGGCAGCCATTGGAGTGGCCACCGAGTTCCTTATCGTCAGGCGGTTCTTCCAATCACCGCGACTTGTGTTGACGGTAGCCACGTTGGGAATTGGCGAACTATTAGCAGTGTTTGCTTTATACCTTCCTGCCTGGTGGGGCAGCTATCTCCAGTCGCAGCGCCTTCAAGCACCTTTTGGGTTTCGGTTCGACATTGGGAGTCGGGTTTTCGATGCCGACCATTTACTTGCTCTTGTCCTCGGGCCTGCGGCGATGGTGACTCTCGTGCTGGTCTTACGATGGACGCGCATCGGGACGGCCATCAGGGCTTCGGCTGATCTGCCGAGTAGGGCGGGGCTATTAGGTATTCCGGTGAAAGCCGTCCACAGCATCGTGTGGGGGATAGCAGCGGTGTTTGCGTTTCTCGCCTTGTTCCTTCGATCAGGCGTCTACGGGTTACCGATCGGAGGATCACTTGGGCTGCTGCTGCTGCTCCGAGCTTTGGCAGCGCTCACTTTAGGACGACTGGATCACCTTCCGACCATTATCGGCGTGTCCTTTGCACTAGGTGTTCTGCAAGAAGGAATTGTCTGGAATTCTCAAGCCAACGAAGCCGAAGCCAAAATGGCAGCATTAACAGGTTTGGTGATTGTCCTCGGCTTGGTGTTTCGCCGAAGTCGCGGGTTCCGTTCTGCACTCGATGTGACCAGTTGGCAGGCAGTTGGACATGCCCGACCTATCCCACGGGTGTTCCTTCAGATACCAGGCATTCAAGTCGCGCGTGGAATGGCCTTACTAGTCGTACTGATTTTCTTTGCCGGATTTCCGTACTGGGGTGTCTTCGACACCACAGTCGTGGTCCGAATGGGATTAGTGCTTCTGTATGCGGTCATTATGCTTTCACTCGGGGTACTCACCGGGTGGTCAGGGCAACTGTCCCTGGGTCAAATGGCTTTCGCGGCAGTTGGCGGTGCGACCGGTGCGTGGCTGACGCAAAAAGCTGGGGTTGACTTTGTTGCGGCGACGGCATTGGCCGGGTGTTTGGGGGCACTGTTCTCTTTGGTCGTGGGAATTCCAGCGCTGCGAATGCGCGGCACATATCTAGCTGTCACCACCCTGGCCCTTGAACTCACCATGATTCAGTATTTCTTGAACCCTCAATTCTTCAGGTGGGTGCCGGTGGAACGAATTACCCGGCCGCCGCTGTTCGGCACAATCAATTGGGAAAGCTCTCAAGCAGCGTATTACGTGTGCCTTGTGACCCTAGTGATCGCATGTGTAGCCGTTGCCGGACTCAAACATGGGCGCATCGGACGGGTCTTGATCGCGTTACGGGACAATGAAATAGCAGCTGAGGCATATGGGGCGCGCGCTTCACAACTGAAACTGACGGCATTCGCCATTTCGGGTTTTCTTGCGGCCGTTGCCGGTTCGGTGATCGCCCACCATCAGCAATCGTTCAATGTCACCCCAGCTGGATTCAGCATCGTCGTGTTTATGGGGGCGGTCGTAGGAGGCCTGGGGTCGATCAGCGGAGCAATCATCGGTTCCCTCTACTGGAACGGGTCTTGGTATTGGCTTCAAGGATCCTGGAGGCTGCTGGCAACAGGAACAGGCGTACTGATCGTGCTCCTCATTGCTCCAGCAGGCATAGTCGGGCTGTGGGCTGATTTGAGAAATCTTGCCTTAAGAAAGTTAGGTGCCCGTTTCGGACTTCAAGAAACCGATTCGGCCGATGACTTGCTAGTAAACGAGAACTTGGAACGATGAACCAGAAACCCAGCATCATGCGAAGAATTGCAGGAGACGGGCCTATAGGCGCGCTCCTGGTCATCTTCGGCCTTAATGCGGTAGATGAACTTGATCGGAGCGCCTTTGCGATCTTGGCACCAGAAATACGGGACGAGTTTCAGCTGGGTTTCACCGGTCTACTCACTTTCATAGCGTTCGTCGTCGCGTTCGCTCTTTCCTTGCAAGTACCTATTGCTGCTTTGGCGGATCGGGCGCCCCGAGTGAGGTTGGCGTTAATCGGCGCAACTTTGTGGGCATGCTTTTCGTTTGGGACAGGTCTCGCGGCCGGCGTCATCACTCTCGCTATCGCACGGACCGGATCCGCAATCGGCAAAGCCGTGAACGATCCGACACATAACTCGCTGATAGCAGACTGGTTCGCTCCCAAAGATCGACCCCGGGCCTACGCCTTTCACCGCGGAGCCAACGCAGTAGGAGCAACGTTGGGCCCACTCCTAGCGGGCTTTACCGCGTACTACTGGGGGTGGCGCACACCGTTTCTGCTGTTTGCCGTCCCAACACTGCTGGTCGTGGTGATGGGGCTGAAATTGAAAGAACCAATTAGGGGTTCACATGAGCGACGTCTGGCAGGAGGTGACGCGTCAGCAGCGGCGACAGAAGAAGCGCCTCCATCCATCTCCGAAGCATGGCGAATGTGCTGGAAAATCGAGTCTCTTCGCCGGATATTTGCGGCGACACCCTTCTTAGCGGCCTCCCTGATTGGCTTCGGCACCCTGGCGAACCTGCTCTATTTGGAGGCATATGGGCTGGACGAGCGCGCTCGTGGCATTGTCGCTGCAGCAGCAGAACCCGGCCAGCTCATCGGTTTAATTATTGGTGCCCAGGTCGCCTCTCGAGTAGTTGAACGCGACCCCGGACGCATCCTTCGGTTCTTAGCAGTTGTTTCCACCATCACCGCTATCCTTTCGGGAATTTTCGCGGTAGTGCCGAACTTGGGTATTGCGATCGCCGCCAATGTAATCATTGCGTTGTGTCTGGCCATCGTTGGACCCGGCATCATCGCTGCCCTGTCGCTAGCAATTCCACCGCGAGCTCGATCCGTCGGATTCTCGATGGGATCCCTGTGGGTTCTTCCAGGCCTTCTCGTACTTCCTTTCATTGGATGGATAGCGGACAACTGGGGGATACGAACGGGAATGGTGATGATGGTTCCTGTGTTCTTTATCGGGGGACTGGTGATCGCAAGCGGCGGGAATGTCATTAGCCGCGACGTGGAGCAAGTACGAAAAACCGCCTTGGCAAGATCCGAAGTCCTTCAAGAACGACGAAACGGCCGCATCAAGTTGCTGCTGTGTCAGGACCTCCAAGTCAGTTACGACGGAATTCAAGTTCTCCACGACGTGAACTTCGAAGTCGAGGAAGGAGAAATTGTCGCGCTCTTAGGAACAAACGGGGCAGGAAAGTCGACGTTGCTCCGCGCTATTTCCGGCGTCGTGGCGGCCGACCGTGGTGCGGTGATCTTTGATGGTCGGGACACCACCTACGCCCCGCCTAACGAAATAGCGAGGCATGGGATCATTCAAATGCCCGGAGACGCCGGGGTTTTCCCGAGCCTCACTGTCGCGGAAAATCTGGACGCGGCTGGTTGGATGCGCCGAGGAGATCAAACCGGCCTTCAATCGGACCATCAACAAATATTTGACACCTTTCCCGAACTTCGCGATCGCAAAGAATCGGTGGCCGCTGACCTCTCCGGTGGACAGCAACAGATGCTCGCATTGAGTATGACGCTGCTCACTCGCCCCAGACTTCTAATGATTGATGAGCTATCTCTAGGGTTGGCACCGGTAGTCGTGGAACGCCTCCTTCAGATGGTTCGTGACATAGCCGCATCTGGGGTCAGCATTGTTTTAGTTGAGCAATCCGCCAATCTTGCGTTGGACATCGCGGACACGGCTTACTTTCTTGAACGGGGAAGGGTGCGCTTCAGAGGGCCTACGCCAGAACTTCGGGAGCGGGCCGACCTGTTGCGCGCCGTGTTTCTCGCGGAGCCCTCTTCTTTGGCAACCTCCACGGAGGCAAGAGCGATAGATAATGAAAAAGTTCCGGTTGTAGAAGCTCGATCACTGACGCGTCACTTTGGAGGAATTCGAGCGGTCGACAACGTCTCCTTTGAGGTGCACCCAAACGAGGTGGTCGCGTTCATCGGACCTAACGGCGCAGGCAAAACAACGCTTTTCGACCTAATCGGAGGATCGACGCCCATCGAAGGAGGCCAAGTCTTCTTGGGTGGACAGGACATCACTCGCCATGCGCCCAGTGTGCGGTCCCGCCAAGGTTTGGGCAGAAGCTTTCAAGGCGCGCGCATGTTTCCGACACTGACGGTCAAAGAAACCCTAGCCGTGTCACTAGAACGGTGGATTCGTTGGGGTGATCCAGTGACTGCAGCGCTACACCTGCCGATGGCGTATGACAGCGAACAACGCATCGGCCACCGAGTGGACGAACTGATATCCAAATTTGGTCTCGATGCCTTCTCCCATAAGCTCGTCGCTGAACTGTCGACAGGAACTCGGCGGATCGTGGACCTTGCCTGTGTAGCGGCTCATCAACCCTCCGTCATCTTGTTGGACGAACCCTCAAGCGGAATAGCTCAAAGCGAGGTTGAAGCGTTGGGCGGAATTCTGCTCCAAATGAGGCAAGAACTGAACGCGGCGTTGATGGTCATCGAACATGACATGACCCTCGTCGCAGAAATAGCGGACAGAGTAATTGCACTAGACAGGGGCAGCGTCATAGCTGAAGGAACAGCACAACAGGTGTTCGACGATGATCAGGTCATCACCGCCTATCTCGGCCGTTCCGAGGCAGCGTTGAAGCGATCTGGTCGCACTGATTCAAATGACATGACAACCTGATGAGATGGAACCAGTAGGACAAGGCGCTTCCCTTCGTAAATTCGGCCCGCTGTTCGCCCTTTTAGTGGCAGCAGTTGTCGTGGTGGTTGTCGTCGTCACTGGCGGCGGCGGCGATGACGCAGATCAACCAGTTACACAGAAATCATCCTCTGTCGAAGTCGATGACGGGGCTGAACAGAGCAGTGTGGCGGCGGAGAAGCCATCTGAGGACGGTGGGGAGCCAGAATCTGAGGAAGTGGCTCCGGCGACTACCGCACCAAGAGCACTCGGCACAGACTGGGGTCCTGATACCGGTTTCAGACCTGGGGTTATGTTCTTCGATCGGGCACAAGAACTCGGGCTAGACATCGACTGGGGTGAGCGCTGTGACACTGACCGAGGAACCTTAGCCATTCCCAGCTTCTTCGCTGGTGCTTGCGCCGCACCATATGAGGGATGGAACGGTGGGGCCACGGACCGAGGCGTAACTGAAGACAGCATTCGAATCGTTTGGTGGCTTCCTCAAGACGTGGACCCGATTATGGCTTACCTCACGTCAGCTATTTACAACGACGACACAACTGCCGATGACGAGCACACGATCCGTGGACTGGTCGAGTATTACGAGACCTATTACGAGACCTACGGGCGAAGTGTCGACCTAACAATAATGATTGGCTCGGGCAACATCCTGGATCCCGCGGCGGCACGAGCCGACGCTGTGAAGGTCGACGAAGAATTTGACCCCTTCATGGTGATTGGCGGCCCAACTCTCACGAACGCGTTTGCGGAAGAGCTACATGCCAGAGGAATACCTTGCATTTCGTGTGGCCCCGGACAGACACCGGAGTACTACCGCGAGCGACCAGGTATGGCCTACACCTTAGGGAAAGGGCCTCAACAGTTGAACATGATGGTCGCCGAATACATCGGAAAACGATTGGCAGGAGACCCTGCTATCCACGCTGGGGATGCTTCAATGCGCGGTCAGGAACGACGATTCGGTCGAATATGGAATCTCGCGAGTCGAGCGTCAGTCGACTCCAATGCACAGTTCGAAGAACTCCTAGCGGAATATGACGTAGAAGTGGTCGAATCGCAGTCCTACATTCTCGACCCAGCCACTCTCCAAGAATCAGCCGGTACGGTCATCGCGAGAATGAAAGAAGCCGGTGTGACGTCGGTCATCTTTAACGGTGATCCGATTGCACCTCGCGATTTCACCAACGAAGCAGCTGCGCAGGATTATTGGCCAGAGTGGATTGTGACCGGGTCAGTGCTGGTTGACACAACTGCATTCGCTCGGACATACCACCAAGAACAGTGGTCTCACGCATTCGGTATTTCGAACCTAAGCGCTCGAGTCGACAGGACTGTTGCCTCTTCGCACTTCCTCTACGAATGGTTCCATGGTGAGCCTCCACGTGCGAACGACAACATCGGAATTATTGATCCGGCACCGGGTCTGTTCTACGCCGTTCTGCAAGGGGTCGGACCAGAGCTAACGATTGAAGGCTTCAACGAAGCTCTGTTCTCCGCTGACCCTACGAGAAGCGCGTTAACTGCTCCCAGCCTTTCTTACGGGGACAAAGATCGTTGGCCCGATTCACAGGAACCTGATTACCACGGTGTTGACGATATTGCTGAAATTTGGTGGGATCCCACCGTGGAGGGACTTGACGAGATCGACCGCGATGGCCGAGGGATGTGGCAGTTCGTAAATGGTGGTCAAAGGTATCTCCTGGGTGAAATACCAGATGGCGCCCCTCAAGCGTTCGAACAGGAAGGCGCAGTCACTGTCTACCTGTCTCCGCCGGCAAGTGAGGCGTCGCCGAGTTATGAGCCGCTGTCAAGCCGCTAGAAAGTGACTCCGAGTCAAGTGATGCTTGTGGCCTTACCAGCTAAGGACTTCTAACATCGCAGAGCGCGACGTGGCATGAAAGTAGGTAGCGACACTTTGCAAAATTCATCGCTTACTGACCACCGCCGTCGCTATCTGGAGTCCCTCGAATCGGAAGCGATCTACGTGTTTCGGGAAGTCGTCAGCCAATTTCGACGTCCAGTCATGTTGTACTCCATTGGGAAGGATTCGTCAGTTCTGTTGCACCTAGCTCGCAAAGCCTTCCACCCAGGGAGGGTTCCCTTTCCGTTGCTCCACATTGACACGACATGGAAATTCAAAGAGATGATTTCATTTCGAGACCGAATTTGCGCGGAACTCGATATTGAGCTCATCGTGCACACCAACGCCAAAGGGGTAGAAGCTCAAATCAACCCCTTCGATCATGGGTCCCACACCTACACCGACATTATGAAGACCCAAGCGCTGAAAGCAGCACTAACCGAGGGGACCTATGACGCGGCTTTTGGTGGTGCCCGTCGAGATGAAGAACGTTCACGGGCCAAGGAGAGGATCTTTAGTTTTCGAGACTCCAATCATCGGTGGGACCCTAAGAATCAGCGCCCTGAACTGTGGAATCTTTACAACGGACGAATTTCAGCTGGCGAGAACATTCGAGTTTTCCCCATCAGCAATTGGACCGAACTGGATGTGTGGCACTACATCCACCTTGAGAACATAGAAATTGTTCCGCTGTACCTTGCCGCCTCTCGACCGGTAGTGAGTCGCGGTCAGAACCTGATCATGATTGACGACGATCGTTTCCCGATGGCGACCGGAGAGCAACCTCTAATGCGATCGGTGCGCTTCAGAACGTTGGGGTGTTACCCGTTAACGGGAGCGGTCGAATCTGAGGCGTCGACAGTGCTGGAAGTAATTCAGGAAACGTTGTTGGCCAGGAGTTCTGAGCGTCAAGGACGAGTGATCGACCACGATCAGACCGGGTCGATGGAAGAAAAAAAACGCGAGGGCTACTTCTGATGTTCACTCGCGATCCGCTTATCGAATCTGATATCAGCGCTTACCTCGAACAACGCGCTGAAAAAGATTTGGTGCGGTTCCTGACGTGCGGGAGCGTCGATGATGGAAAATCGACCCTCATCGGTCGTTTGCTTTATGACACACAACTCATCGCCGATGATCACATAGCCGCATTGGCGGAGGACTCCGGAATCGGAACGGACACAACCCAACTCGACTTAGCCTTGGTGACAGACGGGTTGCAGGCGGAACGAGAGCAAGGAATCACCATCGACGTCGCCTACCGGCACTTCGCAACGCAAAATCGAAATTTCATCATTGCTGATACCCCGGGGCATGAGCAGTACACCCGAAATATGGCGACCGGAGCATCGACTGCTGATCTGGCGGTAATTCTGGTGGATGCTCGGAAAGGGATACTGCAGCAAACCCGGCGTCACTCATATATTGCGGCGCTCCTTGGCGTAGAACACCTGGTGTTAGCAGTGAACAAGATGGATCTCGTCGAATATTCCGAGGAGCGTTTCTCAGAAATCGTTGCCGACTACAGCGACTACTCCAAAACTCTTGATGTTCGATCAGTCGAGTTCATTCCGATTTCAGCCCTTGAAGGCGACAATGTCGTCAAGTCGAGTTCGGCGATGCCTTGGTTTGAGGGACCGACTTTGATTGATTATCTCGATGCAGTGGAAATCGAAGTGTCATATCGGCTGGATGAATTCCGTCTCCCGATTCAACTCGTTCTGCGGGCTCCTTCAGCGTTCCGGGGCTACGCCGGAACCATTACCTCAGGGCAGATCCGACCAGGCGAACGCGTTACTGCTCTCCCGTCGGGAGTGTCTTCCAGCATTGATCGAATAGTGGGTTACAGGGAGGACCTCCAGGTCGCTTCGGCGGGGGAATCAGTCGCTATTACTCTTGTCGACGAGATCGACATGAGCCGTGGGGACCTTTTAGTCCGCGAAGGCGAAAACGTTCACTTCGACTACTCGATCGAAGCGATGATCATTTGGATGGCAGAAGCCGCGTTGACCCCTGGTCAGCAGATGAGGCTGCAATCGCGACTTGGGACAGCCAACGTCAGCGTTGACACGATTCGACATCGTGTGGATGTCGATACCACGCAGATGGTTCCGGCGGCTCAGATAGAACTCAATGAGGTCGCTCGCTGTGCGATAAGCAGTGATCGAAAATTGCTTTTCGAACCCTACGCAACCAGTAGGTCAGAAGGTTCCTTTGTTCTTATCGACCGAATCACCAATGCCACGTTGGCGGCTGGGATGATTTCCGTTCCTATATCTCCCTGGGATAGATCCCCAGATGAGACACTCGAAGTTCAAACTTCGACTATCACAGCGAAAGAACGGCAGCTTCGATACGGACAACGGCCTTGCACGGTCCTACTAACTGGATTGACGGGCGCCGGGAAAAGCACCATCGCGACGGCGTTGGAACGCTATCTGTTTGACCGAGGGAATTCGATCGTGAGATTAGACGGCGAAAACGTTCGTCTCGGCATCAGCAAGGATCTCGGCTTTACTTCCGAGGACCGATCAGAGAACCTGCGTCGTGTCGCTGAAGTGGCACGGCTAATGAATAGCCAGGGTTTGATCGCTATTGCCGCTTTACTCGCTCCTGAGGCTGACTCTCGCTCAAGAGCGCAGCAACTGGTGGGAGATGCCCAATGGATCGAGGTTTTTCTCGATACCCCCATCTCGGTATGTCGGGATCGAGACACTAGTGGTCTTTACGAAGCGGCTGAACGCGGCGAAATCCACGACTTCCCGGGAGTTTCGGCAACCTATGAAGCACCGAAAGATGCAGACCTTCGGCTAGATACTTCGAACATGACAGTTGATCAATCGGTACTCGAAATCATCTCGTTGCTCACCGAGAAGGGCTTTATCGATGGTTGAACACCCGACGTCGACCAACATCACCAGATCGCAGGGAACTATTGACGGGACAGCCCGAAGCCAGCGATTTGGTCACAGATCCTGCACCGTTTGGTTCACTGGTCTCTCCGGGTCCGGCAAGTCAACGCTCGCCTTAGCTTTGGAGGCAACGCTTCATTCGCGCGGAATTGGAAGTTACGTCTTAGATGGTGACAACATTCGATTCGGCCTCAACAGCGATCTAGGCTTCACCCCTTCCGATCGAACCGAAAACATTCGCCGCGTTGGTGAGGTAGCACGCCTTTTTTGCGACGCAGGACTCGTCGTTGTCACGGCGTTCATCTCGCCCTATTTGCGCGACCGCGATCTCGTTAGGAGTCTGCACCCTCCAGAGAGCTTCATCGAGGTGTACCTCAACACACCGCTTGAGGAATGCGAGCGACGAGACGGCAAGGGGCTATACGCGAAGGCACGCAATGGTGAAATCCCAGAATTTACAGGAATTTCTGCGCCCTACGAGCCGCCGTTGAATCCCGAGTTGACCCTCGACACGCGAACATCGGTAGACGATTGCCTCGAAGAAATCATCCTTCTGTTAGAAACCCGCGGCACCATATGACGGTGCGGACACGCCGAGAATCGGTTGGGCGATGACTCCCAGAACACTGAGTGTGTTGGCCCTTGGTGGAGACGGCATCGGGCCAGAGTTGGTGGAGGAAGGTGTGCGTCTCTTGGAGCACGTATGCACTGACAATGAGATTGCGGTGTCGATCCAACGCGACCTGCTCCATGGCGAGTGCTACGAAATACACGGCACGTTCTGTAGAGATGAGACCGTCGACAGCGCTAAGAAGGCCGATGCCGTTCTCGTCGGTGCCGTCGGAGCCCCTCAATACGACGGGCTTTTCCCCGGAGCTGAGCCCACTGTCCGCGATGGCTTGATGAGACTCAGGAAAGAATTGGACCTATTCGCCGGGATTCGACCTGTGCGAAGTTATGACTCTGTTTCGGACTCCGTCCCATTTCGCGAATCCGTAATCCGGGGCTGCAACATAGTTGTGCTCAGGGAATTAACCGGCGGCACGTTTTTTTCGGAACCTCGGGGCATCGAGACTGGAACTGCTGGGCGAATAGCCGTGGACACCACGCGCTACAGCGAATTTGAAATCGAGCGGCACCTCCGAATTGGATTTCAACTCGCCCAAAGACGGTCGCGTCGATTGGTATCGGTGGACAAGGCCAACGTGATGGAAACCGGCGTTCTGTGGCGAGAAATCAGCCACGAAGTAGCAGCTGACTTCCCTGATGTCGACTTCGGCACCATGTACACAGACAACTGCGCGTATCAACTAGCCGTGGCCCCACAGCAGTTCGACGTGGTGGTGACAGACAATCTCTTCGGTGACATCCTGTCCGATCAGGCAGCGTCAATTGCTGGATCCTTGGGGATGCTCCCATCGGCGTCCCTACCGCTACTTGCACCTGAAGGTGAAGTCACTCGGCCCGGGATATATGAACCAGTACACGGAAGTGCCCCTGATCTAGTCGGGGCAGGCAGCGCTAATCCCGTCGCAATGATCCTTAGCGTAGCGATGCTTCTAGAATTCGCCGCGGGGCGTCCCGATGTGGCAAGGGAAATTGAGACAGCGGTAGCAAGCTCGTTGAAAGCAGGAGTTCGAACTGCAGACCTCGGAGGGACCTCGAACACGTCCGAAGTGGTCGACGACGTCATTGGACGCTGGAGTAACCAAAGAGTCCGCGCTGATGGCTGAAACAACCGGGCGCACCTGTGGCGAAGCCACCATGAGACTTCTAGCGGAATACGGCATCGATACGGTTTTTGGGATACCCGGAGTTCACACCTTGGAGTTTTGCCGTGGCCTTGCCGGCAGCCCGATACGCCACGTGCAGGCCCGAAACGAACAAGGCGCCGGCTTCATGGCAGACGGTTACGCTCGCAGCACCGGAAAGGTTGGTGTGGCGCTCGTTATCTCAGGGCCAGGAGTGACCAACGCGTTGACACCCCTCGGCCAGTCATGGGCTGATTCGGTTCCAGTGCTGCTCCTCTCCTCCGAAACAGCTTCATACACTCACGGCTTAGGACTCGGCGCCCTACACGAAATACCTGATCAGATGGCAGTCACCGCACCTCTCACCGGATTGAGCGCCCGAGCAACCCACGCCGAGGAAGTCCCGGAACTGCTACAGCGAGCGTTCGAATGCCTTACCAGCGGTCGACCGCGTCCAGTTCATATTTCGATCCCCATTGACGTTCTCGGGCAAACAGTGACCCGGGACTGGTTCCGATCCAATGGCGAAATAGCGAACGAAGTCAGGCCTGACGAGGTGGAAACTGGGCGGACGTTGCTCGCCAACGCTAAGCGTCCCATGATCATGGTGGGCGGAGGAGCGGCAGGCGCCGCTACCCACATCCGGAACTTAAGTGATCAGCTATCGGCCCCGGTTCTGTGCAGCACTGCGGGGAAAGGAATAGTGGCCGACGATTCACCTTTGAGCCTCAGCGCTTCAACTGTCAGAGCCGAAGCCCGGCAGTACCTCAGTACAGCCGATGTCGTACTAGCAGTGGGAACCGAATTGGCTGAGACCGACAGTTTTGTAGAGAAATTAGATCTTCCCGGAGCGTTAGTCAGAGTGGACATCGATCCGCGAAAACTTGACGACCAGTATCTGCCCACCGTTTCTATCCTCGGTGACGCTCGAGTGGTTTTGTCTTCCCTCGTGGCGGATGGGCCATTTGAATCGGCGCGACCTCGCGAGACTGTTGCAGACGAGGTGGCACAAATTCGCGCTGAAATTCTTCAAAATTTGACCCCCGCGGAAGCTCAACATGTGGTCCTTTTGCGGGCGTTGCGCGACTTGCTGCCCGAGGACGTGTACGTGGCTGGGGACATATGTCAACTTGTGTACACGGGTGCCTTTGCGTTTGATGTCAGCGAACCACGAAGTTGGAGCTATCCGGCCGGTTACTGCACCCTTGGTTGTGGGCTACCCAATGCCATTGGGGCCCAACTAGCGAAACCCGACCGGCCAGTTATCTGTTTAGCCGGAGACGGCGGCTTCATGTTCACACCTGGCGAATTAATCGTCGCCTCGGAAGAACAACTCCCAATACCCATCATCGTTTGGGACAACGGCGGCTTGAAGCAAATCCAGGATGACATGGACGCCCGAAACATCGTGCGAGTAGGAGTCGAAGGTGCAAACCCCGACTTTGTGACGCTGGCCCGCTCTATGCATTGCGACGGAGTTGTTATTGAGGACCTCGACCACTTTGTTCAAGAAGTTCCAGCCGCATTCTCAAAGGATCGGCCAACGGTCTTGGTTGTTCGAGAGGGTGACGGGTGGCTGCAAGGGTGAACCGTAGTTAGATGTAGACGTTTCGGACCATCATTGCTGAGCGCAGGCATTCGACTGCCTGCCAGAAGAAAGAGAGCGCGACTATGTCAACTGAGCCATGGATGACCTCAGACGAACACCGAAAACTGTTCGAATCAGTCAAGAACTGGGGTAGGTGGGGTGCTGAGGACGAGGCAGGCGCGCTAAATCTGATTACCGCCGAAAAACGAGCGACAGCTGCAGCTGAGGTTGTTCACGGACACGTGGTGAGCTGTGCCCGGGAACTTCCGGTCGAACCAAACGCCGAAAACCGGCACCCGGCCCTTCACATGATGGTCCGGGGGGGCGATGACTGCGTGTCGCCGAATATCAACATGGAATCAACTGGCGACTTCGTCGGAGTGGCGTTCCATGGCATGGCTACCTCCCACATCGACGCGTTATGTCACGTCTTCATGGACAAGCACATGTACAACGGTTTTGGGGGCGAAACCGTAAAAAGCACCGGAGCGACTCGCTGCAGCATCATGGCCGCCGCCGATGGAGTTGTAGGGCGCGGAGTGCTACTTGATGTGCCGAGGCTTCGAGGAGTCGAGTGGCTTGAGCCCGGAGACGCCATCACCAGTGAGGAACTTCAAGCTTGCGAAGAAGCTCAAAACGTCTCGGTAGGAACTGGCGACATCTTGCTCGTAGCAACCGGTCGAGACGCTCGCCGAACTGAGCACGGGCCCTGGCATCCGTTTGAGGTAGGGATGGCGGGATTACACCCCGATTGCATTCCCTGGCTTCGAGAACGCGATATTTCGGTCCTTGGCTGTGACGGAGTAAGCGACGTTTTGCCAGGAAATCACCCAGATGAATGGGTTATGCCAATCCATCAAACGGTCATCGTGTCAATGGGAGTACACCTTTTAGACAACCTGCGCCTAGATCGTCTTGCTGCAGCATGTGACGAGCACGCCAAATGGAGTTTCCTGTTTACGGTCGCACCGCTGAGAGTTGAGGGCGGTACTGGGTCACCGGCAAACCCCATCGCTCTACTGTGACTTGGTGTCGGGTGCTCTAAGTGATTGCCGCTCCGTCTAACCGACCGTCCTCTCGCCAATCCTGAAGAATACGGTGGAAACGCAGTGGGCCTGCGCCGTAACTGGTGGTGAAAAAGCCGTCGGGATTGCCCGGCTTCCCCTCATTGTTGTAGTAGCCGGGAGTGCACTCAATACGGAAGCGTTCGCCCAGCTTTGACTTGTCTGCGATCTCATCAACCCACTGTTGCTCACCTTCAGCGGTCGCTTCAATGGTGGTGCCGCCTTGATCGCGGACCTGAGAAACCATGTAGGAGATGTGCATCGCTTGCTCGTTGAGAGCCTGAGGGACGTTGACAGTCACCGCAGTATGGGTGAACCCGAGAAAAAAACAGTTCGGGAAGTCTGTTGTCTGCATTCCATGCAGGGAACGAGGGCCATCTTCCCATTTGTCGCTCAGAGTCAAGCCCCCTCTGCCGACAATGTCGTAACCCGCTCGACGGGTATAACCAGTACCGACTTCAAACCCTGTGGCGAAAATGACGCAATCAACTTCGTATTCAACGCCATTAGCAACAACGCCGTTCGGGGTAAGACGTTCCACGCCGTTGCCAACTGTGTCAACCAAGGTCACATTGGGGCGATTAAAGGTGGGAAGGTACTCGTCGTGGAAACAGGGACGTTTACAGAACTGCCGGTACCAGGGTTTTAGGGCCTCAGCTGTGGTTGGGTCATCAACGATTTCGTCCACTCGCCGTCGGATGGTGTTCATCTTTTGATAGTCGGCCATCTTCATCAGGTAACCCTTTTCGCGGCCAGTAACCCGACGACCAAGTTTTCGTCCCGCAAGCTTGGCAGCGGTCCCGGTTAAGTTCCGAAAAATATCGGTCCAACCATCTGAAACTAAATCTTCATCTTGATCGCCGCCGGCGACGAGAGTATTGAAGTTCTCCATTCGCCGATATTGCCAACCCGGCTCAAGTGATTCTGCCCATTCGTTACTGGTTTCACGGTTGTTCCGCACATCGATGGATGAAGGAGTTCGCTGGAACACGTAGAGGTGGTCCGAAGATTCGCCTAAATGGGGAATGCACTGAATGGCGGTGGCCCCCGTGCCGATAATCGCAACCTTCTTGTCGGCCAATCCGCTTAAGTCTCCGCTGTTGTCACCACCGGTGTATTGGTAATCCCATCGACTGGTGTGGAACGTGTGTCCTTCAAACTTTTCGATGCCGGGGATCCCGGGAAGCTTGGGGCGATTCAGTGGCCCATTCGCCATCGCAACGAATTGAGCCCGCATTCGGTCGCCGCGATCAGTTTCGATAACCCATTTTGAAATGCTGTCATCCCAACTCAATTTCGTGACAGAGGTACCGAAACAGGCGTTTTCGTAGAGGCCGTAATGGTGGCCAATGTTTTGGGTGTGTTCCATGATTTCGGGCGCGAACGAATACTTGTGTTTCGGCATGTAGTCGAGTTCTTCCAGCATTGGCAGATAGCAGTAGCTCTCCACATCACACATGGCTCCTGGATAGCGATTCCAATACCACGTGCCTCCGAAATCGCCTCCTCGTTCGATAACACGGATGTCTTCGAATCCGGCTTCTCGTAGGCGTCCACCCATCAGCAGGCCACCGAAACCGCCTCCAATGATGGCGATTTCCACTTCGTCGAACAGCGGTTGGCGTTCGCCTACTTCCTCGTAAGGATCATCGAGGTATCTAGCGAACTCACCAGCGGCTTCGACATACTGCTCGTTGTGGTCATGCCGGATTCGTTTATCGCGCTCAGCAAGATACTTGGCGTGCAATTCTTCGGGGTCGAAATCGATATCACCTAAAACGGCTGTCACGGCCGCATGCATGTCGTCCATGACCCGAGATTAGCTGGAATCTAAGGGTAGTTAGTTAATCGACCAGGAATTCACGACCAAGCGATGCTCACCCACGTCAAGGTGGAACAGTAATAGATATCGCGGCGATCTCCGGGAGAGAGAAACATTCCGGCAGAGTTCCAGTAACCGGATTGGGCTTCATTGCGATCGAGAGATGTATTTGGCATCGAGTGGCCCACTAATCTGCTGAGTGGGAAACAGCGGATCCAGCTACTTTCAGGTTGGCGGACACTTAATGCAGCGCAGCGAGCAGATAACACAAATAAAGGTGCTATTGGCAAGACTCGATTCAGGTACCAACGTGGACGCAGGTGGGATGAGGCTAAACCCGACCACCAGTTACACCGATACGGATATTGCAAGAATGGAACGCGAAGCATTCTTCCAGAACCATCCGCAGGTGCTGGGATTATCCGGAGATCTTCCCGATCCAGGGACTTTCATCACCATCAACGATTTAGATGTTCGGATCCTCGCTACCCGAGATGCGAGCGGTGAATTCCACGCGTTCGTTAACGCGTGTCGCCATCGGGGAGTGGCAGTTGAGGAACGAGGCAGCGGGAAGGCTCA